>ENA-OQAN01000819-OQAN01000819.1-human-gut-metagenome-genome-assembly--contig:-NODE-819-length-15072-cov-1.706925_pt1 | contig 15072 bp, 20 predicted proteins | sample MGYA00242735_ERZ504527 | MGnify/ENA primary metagenome ERZ504527 (study PRJEB26092, sample SAMD00036230) | human gut metagenome | host: Homo sapiens | study: EMG produced TPA metagenomics assembly of...
TAGTTATCGGACATCATAATGGAAGAAATGGAATCGATGTTACGCCAATCTGCTAAAATTCAGAGAAGAATCATTTACTAAAGAAAACAACATAAGATCATTTTATATACACCGAAGAAGACACTGAATTTGAAAGTGATCAGTGCCTATGCAGTGAAAGCACAGGATCAGATGCCGATCACATTTGCAAATGAAACGCAGAAGAAAGAATATATCACAAAGATTCGGAGGATGAGTGAACCATCGATCAAGCTGGATGATAAGAAGATCGATCGTATTTATACATTTGTGACATGCAGTTATGAAAGAGATGATAATAGGACATATGTACATGCAGTGGAAGAATGACAAGGATGATAGAAAGTGTTAGATCAAGATGAAAAAAATGAAAACTGACAAAGAAGAATAAAAAAGAATTAAAGATGATCTGTGGAGTTTTAATCTTTTTTGCAGTGATCTTTATATGGATCGTACAGAATATCGGTCTGCCGATCAAGACACAAGTAGAAAAAGGCCGGATTAAGGTGATCGACATATCATCCTATAACGGGACAGTCAATTGGAAGAAGGTCAAAGACCATAATGTCAATCATGCGATGATCAAGATCGGTTCAGGGATGAATGAGAAGAGAGCAGGAAGGAAAGACAGTAAATTTGATACCAATTTCCGCAATGCAGGATATGCATCAATTCACAGAGGCGTTTATTATTATTCTTATGCGAAGACAACCAGTGATGCAAAAAAAGAAGCCAGACACTGCTTAAAACTCCTCAAAGAGCAGGGAATCGATCCGACAGATTTAGATCTCCCAGTGGCATTTGATATCGAAGAAGAAGCGGTATTTCAGACAGGAAGACGTAATGTGACAGCAGTCACGACAACATTTTGTGATGAGATAAAGAAAGCAGGATTTGAGCCTATGGTTTATTCAGGAGCTTCAGCACTTCGAAATTATTTTGAATATAGTAAGATCAGAGAATATAAGATCTGGGTGGCACATTATACGAAAGCATCCGCACCAGCAATCCCATTTTCTTATGATATGTGGCAGTATACAAGCAGAGCTGTTATAAATGGGGCTAATACAGGAATGGGGTATTGTGATCTGAATTATTATCTGGTAGACAAGAATTACAAAGAATAAAAGAACTTCAGAATATGAAAGAAATAACATATTCTGAAGTTCTTTTGGTTTAAAGAAAAGATGATGTAATCTCCATCATGATCGAAAAGAGAAAACAAACAATAAATGCAGCCCAGAAAGAGATGTTTGTAACATGTTTCTTTGGCCAGGTCTGTCGAATATCTTTCTGAAACCATGTTTTTATATAGCCGAGCCGTCCATTCAGATAAGCAATCGCAACGAGCAGAAAGATACTAAGGACAAGTCCGATCAATGCAACAGGAATGGATGCAATGATCAAGATACCGTTACTGTATTTGCAGTATCAAGATTGTTTACACCAAAAAGTGAAACTTTTGATATTGCATAAGTTAAAAGGATGGAAGATCCATTAAAAATCATGTGAGCAGTTATGGTTGCAAAAATGGAATCTGTTGCCTCTAATAAGCATCCAAATACGATACCCAAAAAGAATGCATAGGAAAACTGCTGAAAGTTCATATGAGCTATACCAAAAAGCAAAGCAGATAATAAGATTCCTTTGATGGGATTAGCTTTTCGCAGTCTGGAATAAAGTACTCCACGGAACAGTATCTCTTCCACAAGACCTGGAAGAAAAGCGGTTGTAAAAACTGATAATCCAAGACTCTGCATCACTTTCTGTGTCATAGTGTTGGTTGTAACATCTTGAAAAAACAAATTGGCGATCATAGTAATAAACCCTGCAACTGGACGGATCGTAAAGGCAAGAAGGATCACGAGAAAAAATGAACCAATATGGATCTTATGTATTCGTAATGTCTTCTTTGTATCATCTCCACAGATCTTAAGATAAAGAAAAGCGGCAATGAGTAAAATACCATAAAATAAAGTAGTAAAAAGATATGTGTTGGTAATAAAAATCCCCATTCCAGTGGAAAGTATAAAATACAAGATCACATAAAACAGGCTGAAGCAGCCAGCGGATTTGATATATTTCATGGAGTTACCTCGCTATTTTTTTAAGATTCCATTGTCTGTGATCGTGATCAGTCCGTCCTTTAACAGGCGTCCAACTGCACGTTTAAAAGCAGCCTTGCTAAGTCCAAGCTCACGTTCGATCGTAGCAGTCTCGCCTTATCATTAAATGGAAGACGGCCATCATAGCTTTCAATGGTATCCATGATTAATTTCGCATCACGATCAATCTGAAGGTAAGCTTTCTCATGAGGCTTAGGGATAATTTACCATCTTCATTCACTTTTGTAACACGAAGGTTAAGCTGTTCACCAATTACGATTTTATTGTGAATCTCGCGTTTTGGGATACGTCCAAGGAACTGATCTTCTACAGCAACAAAAGCACCATGATCAGGGTTGATATTATAAACAGTGGCATGCACCCAATCGTTGACTTTAAAATGATGATCTGTCGATAATAATTTACCAATCTTCATTGTTGCACAAAGACGATCACTCTTATCAATATAAAGAGAAACCAGATATTCTTTATTTGGACGGATATGTCCTAACTGTTCTTTAAATGGAAGAAACAGATCTTTTTCTAGTCCCCAGTCAAGGAAAGCACCAATCTTGCTAACTTCTTTGACACGTAGAGGGCGGATCGCACCTAATGTGATCTTTGGAATATGAACGGTAGCAATTGGGCGATCCTCAGAGTCCTTATAAACAAAACATGAAATCTGATCACCGATCCTTGCACCATCTGGAACTTGTTTGGCAGGAAGAAGGATACTTCCATCAGTTACATCCTTTTGGTCATTGACATAAACACCAAACTCCTTTTTCTTCACAATATATAAATCTTGAAATTTTCCTAATTGAATCATATTTATCCTCTTTCTTAATTTTTAGATTTGTCAGACACTTAATCGTTGATTTTTGTCGTTTTCACACATTATAACACAGTTCCATAAAAAAAGCGAAAGAAAAAGCCTGAAAACAGCATAAAAACGTGGTTTATTTGAAGTTTTTACTTGACTTAGATGAGGAAAGCCTATAGAATTATCTTATGCAAATTCAAAGACATATACAATTATGTTTGAGTTGAGATTAGGAGGAAAATTTAATGAACAAGACAGAATTAGTTGCAGCAATTGCAAAGAAAACAGAATTGTCTAAAAAAGATGCAGAAAAGGCATTAAAAGCTTTTACAGATGTAGTTGCAGAAGAATTAAAGAAAGGTGAGAAGATCCAGTTAGTAGGATTCGGAACTTTTGAAGTATCTGAAAGAGCTGCAAGAGAAGGAAGAAACCCTCGCAGCGGAGAAGTTATGCACATTGCAGCTTCTAAAGCACCTAAATTCAAAGCAGGAAAAGCTTTAAAAGATATTGTAAACGAATAGAATGTTCATTTGATATTACATTAACTGCCGGTTTCTATGGATCCGGCAGTTTTTCTATATCTATTTCAGCAATATAACATAGAAGAAAGAAGGAGACATAATCATGCGTTTAGACAAGTTTTTAAAAGTATCCAGACTGATCAAGAGAAGAACTGTTGCGAATGAAGCCTGTAGTGCAGGAAGAGTTCTAGTGAACGGCAAAGCAGCGAAAGCTGGAACGAATGTGAAACCAGGAGACAGAATAGATATCCAGTTTGGAAACAGAGAGACAGCAGTAGAAGTAGTTTCTATAGCAGAGACAGTGAAGAAAGATGAGGCAGCAGATCTGTACAAGTTTTTATAGGTATGTTTTATAAGCTTTGTTCATAAGATGTATAAAACATTTTGGGAGGAAGTTTAGTATGATAGAAGAGAGACAACCTTTAAGAGCACATAAGATCAGCTTATCAAACCGATCTCTTGGCGTGATCACAGGGGTAAAAGATGTTGTTTCCTTTGATCTTAATGAGATCATTCTTGACACAGATCAGGGACTGTTAATGATTAAGGGAAAGAATCTCCATGTAAAGAAATTACTGGTTGAGAAGGGTGAAGTAGAGATTACGGGAAAGATTGACAGTTTTTTATACTCTAATATAGAAGAGCCAGGAAAGAAAGAAGGATTATTAGGAAGGTTACTGAAATAATGAAAGAGACTGTAACCGATCCGTTGTTATTTTTTTCTTTGCGTTCAATTTTATTTGGTGTATGTTTGCAGGCAATATATGATATTATTCGTGGAATTCGAAGAGTATTCTATCATAAAAGCGTGTTTTTGTTTATAGAAGATATAGGATTTGGAATATTTACAGCAGTGATGGCATTTATATTTCTTTGTACATATAACGATGGCGAGTTAAGAGGATTCTTTTTCCTCGGAATTGTGATCGGAATGATTCTATATTATCAATTATGCAGCAAGTTCCTTTTGAGGGCTGTCATACATATTACAGAGAAGCTAAAGAAGATCATAAGGCAATTTGAAAAAGTATGTTTAAGACCAGGAATTCATATCAAGAGAAACCTGAAATGGCAATTGAAAAAAGAAAAAAAACAAGTTACAATGGCACTAAAGAAACAAATAAAAAGAGGTGGTAAAAGTGACAATACGAAAGAAACAAAATAAGCTGGATCAGAGGACAAAGATCATCATGATCATTGTTCTGATATTTGTAGTCATTTTAGCATTTTCCTATATCAATCTACGACAGAAATCAAAGAAGATCGCCAAAGAGCAGCAGCAGGTGGAATCCCAGATCAAGAAACAAGAAGAGAAAGAAAAAAGAATTAAAGAAGAAAAAAGAATATATCAAGACAAAAGAATTTATTGAAAAGACAGCCACAGAGAAGTTTGGACTATTGTACCCGGGAGAGTACTTACTCAAAGGATCAGATGACTGATAAACAACAGAATTAAAAAATTTAGGGGGGGGGGGAACAAAACGTTCCTCCCTTCGTTTTGCTTATAATGTGAAAGACGAAATTTTAGCTAAAGATAAAAGGCGGAAATTTCGTCTTTTTTTTTTCCGCCTTAAGTGGAAAAAGACGAACTATATTCTTATGTGCATATTGCATATAATTTAGTACAGAAGGAGAAAAGTAATGGAAATATCAAACAAACGATGTATCCAGATTCTGAAATTATTGTTGAAAAATAAAGAATGTATGACAGGAGATAATCTTGCAGTTGCAATCGGAGTGTCTTCAAGAACCATTCGAAATGATATGAAAGATTTAAATAGAGCATTGGAAGATCATGGTGCAAGCGTTGTATCAGAGATTGGACAAGGATATTATTTAAAGATTGAAGATCAGGAAAAATTTTTAGCATTTCAGAATGAGATGGAAGAACAAAAAAAGAGAAAAAGATTTTAAAAATATTATTCCATCAGAGCCAGAAGACAGAGTAAAGTATATTATTTCAAAGTTATTGCTGTCGATACTCAATGGAAGAAAAGAAAAAATAGAGTTTTTTGATCTGGAAGAAGAACTTTTCATTAGTACTTCTACTTTAAAGAAAGACTTTCGAAATATCGATAAAGTTTTAAAACCTTATGATCTTAAAATCAGTATCACAAAGAAAGATGGTGTGAAGATCGTAGGAGATGAGGCGAAGATACGATATTGTATTTCAGAATATATCTTTAACAGCAAAGGGTATTTTGGAATAGAAGAAAATCAATTTTATCAAAGTATTTTTAAAGAACAGGAAATTGAAAAATTAAGAGAAATTTTACTTGATGTAATTTCGGTTTATAATTTAAGACTTACAGATCTGGCATTTAAAAACGTTTTGATTCATAGTTTGATCATGTTAAAACGCTTTGCAAGGCAAAAGAGTGTGACATATGAAGAAAATGATATCAAAACATTTGAAAAGAAAGTTGAATTTGAATGTGCTCAGGAGATCATCAAACGCATTCAGCAAGACTTTGAAGTAGATCTTGGAAATGAAGTTATTATTTGACACAGCACTTGATTTCAAGTCAGAGATTTTGATTGATGATCCAAAAGAAGATTATGAATACAAAAACGAAATTGAAAAAATTCTGATAAAGATCAAGGAAGAGACAAATATTGATCTTTCCGATGATAAACAACTGATTAATGGATTGGCAATGCACTTGAGTGCGGCACTTCAGAGAATGCGGTTTGACATGAATATTCGAAATGAATTTTAGATTCGATCAAGAATATGTATCCACTAGCATTTGAACTTGCAGTGATCGCAGGAGAGATCATTGAGGAGAATTTCCAGTTTAGGACACAAGAAAATGAAATCGGTTTCTTGGCGATGCATTTTGGAGCAGCATTGGAAAGAAAAGGGCTTAATGAGAAAAAACCAAGAAAGAAAGCAATTATCGTGTGCTATGCAGGAGTTGCAACAGCGATGCTGATCAAAGAAAAGATTGAACAGAATTTTGGACATAAGATTGAAGTAATCAAAACATGTTCGCAACAGGAAGTAAGTCAAGAGTTGATCGATCAGGTGGATCTTGTATTGACAACGGCAGAACTTCAGAACTTAAATCTGACAAAATAAAGAAAATAAACCTATTTTTGGATGAAACAGATATTTCAGTTCATAGGAAATATTTTAAAAGAAGATCAAAAAGGTGAAATTGATTATCGAAAGATTTTCCGAAAAGAATTATTTTTCTATGATGTGGAATTTAAGAATAAAGAAGAAATTCTTGAACATATGACAAGAGAGATGCAGATACGAGGATTGATCAGTAAAGAAGGAAGTAAATCCGTATTTAAAAGAGAAGAAATGTCGACGACAGAACTGGGCAATATGGTAGCAATACCGCATGCAATGTCAAATGACTCTGAAGAGGCAGTCGTATCCGTTATGATCTTAAAGAAACCAATCCTCTGGGAAAATGAAAAAGTGCAGGTTGTACTTTTACTCAATGTACCAAAGTCACAATACAATATGTGGGAAGTTGTATTTAAACGATTATATCAATATCTGATTGGTGATCAAGGGGTTACAAAATTAATCAAAGATAAAGATTATGATGATTTTATTCGTCATTTGGAAAGAAATGAATAGGAAGGAAATATCATGGAATCACTAGTATTAAATAAAGACAACGTTAAATTGAAGGTAAAAGCTTCTGATTGGGAAGAAGCGGTTAGAATTGGGGCAGGGATGCTTGTAGAACAAGGATGTGCAAAACAATCTTATGTTGATGGTATCATTGCTTCTGTCAAAGAATTAGGGCCTTATATTGTCATTGCAGATGGAATCGCAATGCCGCACACAAGACCAGAACAGGGAGCTATTGGGATCGGTTGTAGTCTGATCACACTGGATCAGCCAGTAAAATTTGATGGAGATGACAGTGAAGTAAAAGTTATGATCTGTTTTCAGCAGTAGACAGTGAAAGCCACATGGATATTCTTAAGATGATCGTTGAGTTTGTAGAGCGCGGACTCATTGATGATATAGCTAAAGCAACGACTTATGAAGAGTTACTTGAAGTGATCAAAGAGAAATAGTTTTAAAAAAGAAAGGAGACGAAACTATGTTACAGATTTTAACAGTATGCGGAGCAGGACTGGGAAGCAGTTTTGCATGTCAGATGAGTGTAGACGCCGTATTAAAGGAACTGGGTGTGGAGGCAAAACTTGACCATACAGACATCTCTAGTGTAGGGGGGAGCAAAGGCTGACATCATTCTTTCAGGAAAGAACTTTTGAGAAACAGTTTGAGCGTTATACACTGGACTGTCCAACAATTTCTCGATCGATTGGTCGATAAAAATGAGATCAAAGAAAAACTGACACCGGTTTTAAAAGATCTTGGAGTTTTATAAAACTAGCAAAATAGAGAGTGAGGAGAAAAAAATGCAGGTTTTAAATTTTATCATTAAGAACATCCTGACACAGGCATCTGTTGTCGTAGGACTGATCGCACTGCTTGGTTTAGTGTTACAGAAAAAACCAATTGGTACTGTTGTATCAGGAACAATGAAAACTATCTTAGGATTCTTAGTATTATCCGCAGGTTCAAGCGTTATCCAGGGATCATTAGCTATTTTTGGTGATCTGTTTAATAAGGCCTTTGGACTTAAGGGTCTTGTAGCATCTATCGAAGGTATTAACGGTCAGGCAATGACAGACCTTGGACTTGGATCAGAGATCGCTATCACATTAGCAGGTATCTTTATTGTTAATATTATTTTAGCTCGTATTACACCATTTAAGTACATCTTCTTAACAGGACAGGCTTTATTATGGGAATCTACACTTTGCGTAGTATTTGCTTACTTCTGTGGATTAAGAGGACTTCCATTGATCATCGTAGGATCAATCGTTGGTGGTGCATTCGCAACATTAATGCCAGCATTCGCACAACCAGTTATGCGGCAGATCACCGGTAGTGATGATATCGCATTAGGACATTTCTGTACATTTGGATATATGTTCACAGCATTAATTGCTAAATTAACAGGTGATAAATCTAAATCAACAGAAGATGTTGCATTACCTAAGAGTCTTGAATTCTTACAGGATACATATTTATCAGTAATGGTAGTTATGGTGCCATTTTACTTGATCGTAGCAATCTTTGCAGGACCTAAAGCATGTGCTGAATATGCAGGAGCTACAAACTACATCGTATTCATGTTCTTACAGGCATTACAGTTTGTAACAGGTTTATACGTATTAATGGCCGGTGTTCGTTTACTGTTAGCTGAATTAGTACCAGCTTTCCAGGGAATCTCTATGAAACTGGTTCCAAATTCAAAACCAGCCTTAGACTGCCCAGTATTATTCCCATATGCACCAAACGCAGTAATCTTAGGATTCATCTTTACAACAATCGGATCTATCATCGGTATGTTCTTAACACCAATGCTTGGATTACCAATGATCTTACCTGGAGTTATGAGTAACTTCTTCGCAGGTGGTACAGCTGGTATCTTTGCTAACCAGGTTGGTGGACGTCGCGGAACGATTATTGGATGTATTGCACATGGTATCTTCATCATGATCTTACCAGCTTTACTTTCCCCAATGCTTGGACAGATTGGATTCCAGAACATGACATGTACAGACGTAGATACTGTAGTAACAGGATTCTTCTTCATGATCATTAAATCTATCGCAGGAATCTTCTAAGATTAGAAAGCAAAAGATCATTATAGAAAGTTATACAGGAGGGATGATCAATGTTTTTCTTTGGTAAAAAGAAGAAAGAAAAGAAGCAAGAGCAGGCAGTTCCTGTTGTAAATAAAGAGGAATTGATCGCGAAAGCTTCAGAAAAAGTAACAGAATTAGAAAGTAAAACAGGGGATGAGAGAGTTTCATTATTAAACGAAATCGGATCCCTGTATACACAAGCAGAAGAAACAGATCTGGCAATCCAATATTATGAAGAAAGCTTGGAACTTTGCAAGCAGCACGGAAAAGCGAGCACAGATCTAATGAAACTTTACAATAAAAAACGTCAAGAAGCTGCAGAAGCGAAAGATGATGAAAAAGTAAAGGAATATATGGATAAGGTTCAGAACCTGATGCAGATGTCAAAGGATATGATCCGAGGAAATGCATAACATTTACGGGGAGGAAATTCCTCCCTGCAAACATATAATTCATTCGCAACGTATAAGGCAAAATTAAAGGAGTAAAGAAATGTAATAAAAATTTGATTGAATTATTTAAAGAAAATGAAGGTAAAGGAGCAGTAGGAGCATTCAACTTACATTGTTTTGAAATGCTTCCAGCAATGATTCAAGCAGCAGAAGAACTGAACGTTCCAATCATTATCCAGACTTCTCTTGGAACAGCTGAATATATTGGTTTTGAACCATTGATCGCAGCTGTAAAAGCTTTAGCAGAAAAATCTTCTGTAAATGTAGCTCTTCATATGGATCATTGTAAAAGCATTGAAGCACTGAAAAAAGCAATCGATCTTGGATATTCTTCTGTAATGTATGATGGATCTGCATTACCAATTGAAGAAAATATCAAAAATACACAAGAAGTTGTAGCATATGCTCATGCACATGGAGTATCTGTAGAAGGTGAAATCGGATCTATCGGTGGAGCTGAAGAAGGTGTTGTAGTAGAAAAAGACGCTGCGATGTATACAAAACCAGAAGATGCACTTCATTATGTTAATGAAACACATGTAGATGCATTAGCAGTATCTATTGGTACAACACATGGTCAGTTCAAATCTAAAGCTAAGATCAATTATGAATTATTAACAGAATTAAAAGCTAAATTAGGACCTGTTGGATTAGTTCTTCATGGAGGAACAGGAGTATCTGATGAAGATATGAAACGTTGTGTACGTGAAGGAATGAAAAAGATCAATGTGGGAACAGAATTAAATAAAAACTATATTGAAGTTGTCAGCAAAACATTCACAGCTGATGATGTAACACCACTGACATCTTTAAGAAATCTGTTAGGACCAGCAAATGAAAGAATCAAAGAAATTGTTATAGATAAGGCTTCATTATTTAAATTATAGGATTAAAAAGTTTAAATAACCCTCTTATATTATATAATTCATCAGGTGCGGCAGGGAGGAATGAATCCCTGCCGCATTTAACTTTTTAGAAAAATATCTATCATTTGAGCGGAGGAAATAAGCATGAAAAAAACGATCGTATTGCTTGCAGGATACCCGGCAACAGGAAAAAGTTATCTTTGTAATAAAATATTAGAAAAACTTCCAGACTTTTTGATCGTATCTCAGGATGATATGAAAGAAAAATTATTTGACCAGTATGGATTTGATAATATGGAAGAAAAAGTAGCCATTGAAAATCAGAGCTGGGAACAGTACTATGAAGTTATGGAAGAAGATCTTAAGAATGGGGATTCCATTATTTCAGATTACCCATTCAGTGTAAAACAGAAAGACAAGATTAAAAATCTTGCAGAGAAATATGAATATCAAGTTGTAACATTCCGCTTGATCGGAGATCTAGAAGTTTTATTTAAGCGTTCACAAAAGAGAGATTTGGATCCAAAGAGACATTTAAGCATCTGGTATCACGTTATCATAAAGGTGATGTACTAGAAGACAGAAGCAAGGCAGATTGTCTTGTAACCTATGATATTTTTATGGATCGTTGCAAGAACCGTGGATACGGAACATTTGAACTGGGACATCTGATCGAAGTTGATGTAACAGATTTTCGAAGATTGATTACCCAGCATTGATCAAAGAATTATGTGATCTTGTAGAAGAATAAAGGAGAAACAGATGGGAAGTATTTTTTGTATTGGACAGTCAGCGTATGATATCACGATTCCGCTTGACGGCGCGATCTGTGAGAATCAAAAATACCGCGTGACACAAAAAGAAGAATGTGGAGGCGGACCTGCATTTAATGCTGCATATCTGTGTGCAATGTGGGGAGAAAAAGTAGAATTGATCAGCCGGATCGGAAACGATACTTACGGGAAACGATTGTTAGAAATTGCTGCACAGGCTGGGATCGGAACCAATTATCTGATCAAGGATGATGAGATTGAAACACCGCATAGTTATATTTTTTCAAATCAGGAAAATGGATCAAGAACGTTATTTAATTTCCCAGGTGAGAAAAAAGACATTGAATATACATATCCGGATGAAGAAGTCTCTGTTATCTTAAGTGATGGACACGAACCAGAGATCAGTGTGGAGGCAATTCATCATTATAAGAGTGCCATTTCGATCGTAGATGCAGGGACATGCAGAGAAAGTACAATGCAGGTAGCAAAAGAAAGTAGATTATCTGGTATAGTTCTGAAGATTTTGCAAGACAATATACAGGAAAGACGATCAATCTTAATGATCCAAAGAAAGTATGTGAAATCTTTGAAGAAATAGAACAGATCAATCATAAGCATGCAGTGGTCACACTGGGAGAAAAAGGATTATTATATCGTAGAGATGGAAAGATCACATTGATGCCAGCATTTAAAGTAAAAGCAGTCGATACAAATGGTGCAGGGGACATTTTTCATGGTGCATTTGCATATGCGATCAAGCAGCAATTGGATTTTTATGATGTATTAAAAATAAGCTCTATGGCGTCTGCGATTTCCGTGCAGACATTAGGAGCACAATCCTCTATACCACAATTAACAAAAGTAACAAGCGAACTTCAAAAAGAAGGGAAATCATTATGACAAGAGAAGATATCTTTAAAACTGTTGATCACACACTATTAGCACAGACAGCAACTTGGGAAGAAATTAAAGAAATATGCGATGATGCGATCAAATACCAGACAGCATCTGTATGTATTCCAGCATCTTATGTAAAAAGAGCAAAAGATTACGTTGATGGGAAAATGGCAATCTGTACAGTGATTGGATTCCCAAATGGATATAGTACAACAGCAGTCAAAGAATATGAAACAAAAGATGCTATATTAAATGGTGCAGATGAAATTGATATGGTCATCAACTTAGGAGATGTCAAAGATAAACATTTCGATAAGATCAAAGGCGAAATTGCGTTATTAAAGAGCGCATGTGGAGATAAAATATTAAAAGTTATCATCGAAACATGTCTGTTAACAGAAGAAGAAAAGATTAAGATGTGTGAGATCGTAACAGAAGCAGGAGCAGATTTCATCAAAACATCTACAGGATTCTCAACATCAGGAGCAACATTTGACGATATTGCTTTATTTAAGAAACATGTTGGAGAAAATGTAAAGATTAAGGCAGCAGGAGGAATCAGTTCCTTTGATGATGCTGAGAAATTTATCGAACTTGGGGCAGACCGCCTTGGAACAAGTCGATTAGTAAAATCGCTAAAGCAGAAGCTTAAACAATTTGAGAATATTTATCGTTAACAAAAGGGAATGTTGCATTCGTGCAACATTCCTTTTATCATTTTTATATAGAATGATGAGAAGAGGAACAATATATGTCAAAAGAGATATCAAAACAGGAAAAAGAAGATTATCTAAGTCTTATGTATGAAATGAAGCGAAAAGAGAATCAGATTGTAAAATCCGACTTATCCAGGGAACTTGAAGTGCCGTTATCAAGAGTTACCAGAGTCACAGATGGATTGTTAGAAGAAGGGTATCTGTTAAAGGACGAAGGAAGAAGAATGTTCTTAACGCCGATGGGATTATCCAAAGGGCAGCAATGTCTGGAAAGAAAACGATGCCTTACAGAGTTTCTGCGTTTGGTTTCTGGTGTTGATGGAAGTATTGCAAAAGAAAATGCATGTGCAATCGAACATGTTCTGGATGAACGCATTTTAACCGGAATCCGTATGTTTATGGAAAACCGTCATACATATTCATATATGACTAGAGGAAATGATTTAAATCTGATGTTTCCAGAAGGAAAGAGGATCATGCCGATCGCATTTTTTGAAAAAGGAACATCACATCCAAGAATTCTTTCGAAAGAATATCAGCAGTTTGAGAAACGAGCGGAAGTAGCTATCAGCAAAGAAAGTTACTTGTATTTAAAACCAATAGATTCAGATCTGTTGAAAAAAGAAATTCGCTACTGTTATGGAAATCAAGTGGATGTATGCAAAAAAGAAAATGGAAAATTATAAACCGAATATGTTTCAGTTACAATGCTTAAAAGCATTAGAGATACAGATTGAGGAAGGAAAAGGATACAACGAAGCAGAGATTGGAAGAAAGATGCAGGTAAACAGATCAACAATCTCCCGATGCTTCAAAAGATACCGAGAAGAAGGATTCCTGGAAGATAAAGGATTTACCAGAAAAGGAGCGGAATTCTTAGAATATTACAAAATGATCGAATCAGATCTTTACCATTACTTTGCATCTATCGGAATTAACGAACAACAGCAAAGACAGGCAGTTACATGAGTGTTTGATACTGCAGATATCGATACGATCCAGAAATTATGCCAGAAAGAGAAAATGCATCTAAGGTATGAAAGTATCGGAAAAAATGAAAGTAAAGAAATTACCAAGTTAACCTACGAACAATTATGCAATAGTTTAAAAAAAAGGCATATATCAAGTCGCATTTTCCATTTATCGACAAGGAAAAGACTGGCAAAGTCTTTCTATGGCAGACCAAGGATTTGAAAAACCAGCATATCTGCATTTAAAGGGGGATAAAAACTATTTAGAACTAGCCGCCAGAGAAATGAAGGCAATGACAAAAGGTGGAGCGATGCTGTCTGGACATATTCAGACAGTCAAATGTAGAAGCAGCAAAGACGTTTTAACAGATCTTCCGATCCAAGACAAGAAAATACAGATTCCATTTGAAGATTTTGAGTTTGAGCAGTTGTCAGAAACAGAAATCACCGGGCAGATCCAACTGTTTATGACAAGCAGCGTTGGGAAGAAGAGAATGCCAGAGAGTATGGCGACACTGATTTTGAAAATTTAAATTGTATAAGTTGAAGGTCATCGAGTATTTAGAGAAAAAATGAAAGATAGCATGTGAGCAACACGAATTCCATTGTTGCTCACATGCTATCTTTCTTTTATTTCTGCCACATACAGGCAAGTCTACTCTACAAATTCCACAATTCAATCGTTTTCAGTAGTTTTTCTTTCGTATCCACATCAAGTTGCATGATCGCATTATAAAGTTTACGATCAAGCGCAGTTTCTGAATATTCCGGATCCAGAGTACCAACGAGAGAATCCAGAGAGCAGCCACAAAGCTTCGCATAATATGTTAAAATACGCAGAGACATAGCAGTACGGTTATTTTCTACATTGCTGATATAACCAGGCGTTACACCAAGAGCTTCAGCAACTTGATTTTGTGTTAAACCCATTTTTTGACGGATATGTTTGATATGAGTACCATAATTTTCAGAGTTCATATGATAGAGTCCTTTCTATATTATTCATAACAAAATTATATAATAAATGATGATGAAAATGTAGCTACTAATAGAATAGAATCTGTGGAATGGATATAAATGGAAGCTGATGGCTGAATTACAATCTGAGGTTCTGGTTTGCAAAATTAAATTCCTGGGAGTCGATTTGGGATAAATATAAATGTTATCAGCTACGTTTTTGAACCAATATTTCATGAAATTTTATTGATATTCTGGAAGTTAGTATTGCAAACA
>ENA-OQAN01000820-OQAN01000820.1-human-gut-metagenome-genome-assembly--contig:-NODE-820-length-15070-cov-2.312387_pt1 | contig 15070 bp, 15 predicted proteins | sample MGYA00242735_ERZ504527 | MGnify/ENA primary metagenome ERZ504527 (study PRJEB26092, sample SAMD00036230) | human gut metagenome | host: Homo sapiens | study: EMG produced TPA metagenomics assembly of...
ATTTACTCAAGAATACAACTCCTTTCAATAATATTCTACTCTAATATCTTATAAAACTCAACATGTACTTATATGATTTTATAATTTATATTTAACTGTTAATAACCTCCTGAAATTCATTTGGAGATAATATGAAAAAAATAGGAAGAAAAATTAAGAACATTTCTCCTCCGCGGAGGCATTGTCCCAGGAAAAATTGGATAAATGGATATGCAAAAGTGGTTTTCCGCGGAGAATAAAAGTATTTTGAGATGCAAAAAAGACTCCAGTCATATTAACTGAAGTCTCTTTCCATTCTGATCACTTTTTGTAATCCGTCACGCTGCAGGTTGGTAATCCTTTGGTATCCCATGACATACCTGCCTTTTTCTTCCATGTCCGGCTGCCAAGCAGGAATCCGCCAGACTGCGCATCCAGAATATACCATTTGCCGCCAACTCTTACCTGATTCCACTGATGGCTTGGGTTACTTGCCTTGGAGTCTGCGTGTACATATCTGCAGTCTACTCCGATTGCATAACAGAGTGCTTTCATGGCTCTGGCATATCCGGAGCATTGTGCTTCTCCATATACCAATGCACCCCAGGCGGTGTTTGCATAATTATACTGCCAGCCTTTATAAGCGTAGCTGCAGTTGCTGCGGAGATAATTATATGCAGTCAGTACCCTGTCATAGTCTGACATTCCTTTACGGATGTAATTGATCTTGAAACTCTGGACAACACTCCGGACCTGTGCCAGATGCTGCGCGTCCAGATACGGACCGTAGACGCTGCCATACTGATAATCACCTTTTACAGTTGCTGTTTTTAAGGTGATCTTTCGGGCTTTGCTTTTGGAACTGTAAATATTTTTGCCCTTTATGACTCTGTACGCCAGCACTCTGTACTGATAAGTCTTTCCGGACTGTACATTTTTGTCAGTTGTGGAGATTACATTTCTTTTTTTGACATTTTTCAGAAATGACCACTTTCCGTTATCATATCGGTACACCCTGTAGCCGTCTGCCTGTGCGATATAGCTCCAGGAAAGATTTACGGTTTTATTGTCCGTGGAGTAACACTTGTAAAGCTCCGGTGTCTGCAGATTGGCCTTTACATCAATGATATTTGATACAATCTCCACGCTATATTCTCCGCTGTCCGGATCATACACCATGTCGCCATAGACCAGTCTGTAGGAATATTGATGTCCGGCTTTTGCCGTAGTATCTACAAAAGTCAGATTTCCCTCCACGCATGTATCATGGGAATAGCACTGTACCTTGAAATTATCCCCGTAGTTCATATACAGATTGTCACCGAGGACTTCCCAGAAGTCTCCTATTACCCTGAAACTATCCAGTTTTTCTAATTTTCCACCTTGAGATACCGGCTTTTCTGAACGATAGATGTCTATTCGATTAGAGTCTGGAGTGGCTACCTCTGCCTTAAACTGAATCTGACTTGCCTCTATAGACTTCCGTCATATATTTTCAAGAGTTTTGTATCTTCTCTTTGCGCTGCATTTACCGTAAAACCTGTTCCGAGACATATCCATAATGTCATTATTATCAGCAAAAATATTGATTTCTGTATAAATGAGTTTTGTTTTCTTTCTTCTAATTTCATGGTTTTCCCTCTTTTATTTTGATGTAATTCCTTGAGAATGCCCGGTAGATACAACTTAGGCTTGAAAAGGATTCATGTCCTGCAACGACCAGACAGAAATTACATTCCTAATTTCTGTTTGGTATTTGAAAGTTCTTTTCTTATTAAGTTGTTATTTGATGACTGAGCAAAGCTATACCATGTAGCGTTTGCATGATATTTCTTGTAATAAGTTTCATACATATTTCCTGAGGTTTTCTTGCCGTCCATATACCAGTCTCCTTCCATTGCATCCCCCTTCCATATGAACTTGTGGACCAGTCCAACAGACCCATCTTTTTTGGTTCCATAGTAATAATTATCCCCACACGCATTACCAGTTAGCTCTAACAGATATTTTCCGTTGTATTTACATATACCCAAACCTCCAAAATATGGCATATTGTTTCCAGACCATGAAATACGTGAGGTAACCCGTTTTGCAGATTTTCCGCCATACTTCCACAATTCTACATGATATTGAACTTTGTCTTTGTTATACCTTTCTGTTTGGTATGTCAGGATAAGTTCGTTGATGCCGTCATTATTGAAATCCAACAATTTGGCATAGCATAGTCCCGTCCAAAACTGTTTCTGCTCATTTAATTGAGCTTCCCCATATTTTTTCTCATAACTTTGTATCAGATTCCGGTAAGCTGAAGTTGGATCTTTGGTATTTCCTTCTTTTTTGACCGTTACCTTGCAGACGAGATTGTAAGTATCGCCATACTGTTTAACTTTACACCTGATATAAGTTGTACCGGCTTTTTTTGCCTGGATCTCGCCGGAAGAATTGACTTTTGCTACCTTCTTGTTATCAGAAGAATACTTTACGTTTGACAAATAACTGATGCCTGTACAAGGGAACTCTTTTTTCTCCTTTACTTTCAGTGTGATCTTTGTGGTATCCGTATCCGGCTTCAGGAATGCAAGTTTTACTTTCGTATAGTTTCTAATTCTGATATCGGGTATCTTTTCTGTATTCATCTTCAGGTACTGGTCAGATTCGATAATCTTATCCCAGGTAGATCCGGTAAACATTCCTTCCATGGTTTCATAAGACATCTGTTTTGCTTTCAGGATAAATTGAAACAGGATATAGATATCTGAAGCTGTATTTGTATCCCCGGATTTCAAAGCAGATACCTTTTTATTATAAGCTTTCATGGAAGCATCACATACAAAACTTAAGGAAACGGTTTTTAAGTAATTGTCCACTCTTTTATTAATTCCTGAAGCAAAGGACACAATGTCTTTGACAAGAAGGATTTCGCCTACCAGAGTAGCAGCCGTCCCCAGCTGGAATTTTGTACAGATGAAACCAAGATAGTCTTTTTTTAAGGATGACGAGAGTATCTGATTTTGTATTGTCTGTTTTGAGGCAAGGTAATCTTTTCCTTTATCAACTACTTCTCCGAGCACAAAATCTCCGATTGCTCTGATAGAGGCATTAAAGGAATCTGCCATACATACCTGACAAGCTTTTTTCAGGTTTTTGTCATCAGTATTATCTGCTATGGATGACAGAACCAGGATTTTTCCTACATCATCTTTGATATCGTTACGAATCGAGTCTGTAAAGCCAACTATGTAGATATTCATGGTATCACTGGTTTTGGAAAGTACTTCATATTCAAGATCTGAGACTATACCAGCAAGGTCCTCATCCCATACATCTGTTATTCCCTTCAGCATGGAATTATCTGCCAGCAGATCGATCAGTATTTCTTCGTACTCCTGTTCCCAGAGGTTATTTTTTGTATTAATATCTCCATAAGTTTTAATAAATGTCTGCAGAACTCCTCCTGGTGTTTTACTGAATCCTGCAGCCAGATTGACCGGATCGTCATATTCAAGCAAAGGATAGGAAGCGTAATCTGTATTCAGCATAAGCCATTTGACGTCATCGTATATTTTGGACTTGTTTACGTATCGCATCTGTCCTGCATCCGCTTCCTCCAAGGATTCTATATCAACAGAGTCTGAGAACTCAGCGTCAGCATTAGCTTCAAATACATCATCATCTGTAAAGGAATCTGTTGTATCATGGTTTTCTTCCGAGACATCAGACATATCTGTATTATTGGATTCGGCAACAAGTCCATCCGTATCCTCCGCAGCAGTCTCCCCGTCATCGAATACCGCATCCAGGTCAGAGGCCCATGTAGTTATAGGAATAGAAATGCATAACATGCGCCGGTTAACAGTGCAGCAATGATCCTTTTTCTTTTCATTTGTACTTCCTCCGTTTTAATAAATATTTTCATTTCCATATGTAACGGCTGCTTTGCCAATGCATATTCATAAAATACGAAGTTTTTCTCAATGTCTTATAAGAAAAGTATATTACACAGTCTCGGTCATTTCAATGATGTTTTTGATTATTTTTTCTTCCACCGCTGAATTATCTGAAAAACATTTGCGGAATCTGATTTGATCTATCTGTGAAAAAAACGGACACATCGATATATTCTGGCTTTCATATAAAATTTTCATAAAAAAATCCGCAGCAGTTTCAGCCGCGGATGTATATGGGATCTCAGAGCACTAATGGTAATCCTTAGTCGCAAGATGGTATGATATCTGGATTTGAGACAAAGATCATACTCCGTTTTCATACGGTATGTCGTAGAGATTTTCTGGCAAAGAAATCTGGTTGATTCTCGGGCAATCAGCAAATGCTCCGTCATCTATATACCGGACACTCTTGGGGAGCGTAATGGTACTAAGATTAGTTCCGGCAAACGCCATCGAACCGATCCCGACCACCCTGTCCGGAAGGTTGATCGCCTTTAAGGAGCAGCAGCCATAGAAGGCTCCATAGTCAATGAGGACAACCTGCCGCGGAATGTCGATCACTTCCAGGCTCCTGCATCCAGCAAATGAAAAAGCTCCTATCTTTCGAAGATTGTATGGAAGGATCACTTTTTTTTAATCCAGGCATGTTAGAAAAACATCTGGGTGGCAGTATCCATACGTCATCGTTAATGACAGCTACGCTTCCTCTATCCTTCATATTTGCATTTTCTTTGATCCATTGTTCTAACATAAGAATCCTCTCCTTTCGTTTTTGTTCGTACAAAAATATGAGGAACGTCATAGGGATTAAAAAATTCGTCTGTTTATCATTTTGTTCTTAAATACGAGCAAAAGGAGGAGCCGTGGATGGGAAGTATATTTTCGGAACTTTTTAATAATTGGGTAAATGCATTCGAACAGGAAGAGGGAAAGAAGAAACCGATATATCTTCCCAATGCAAAGGAAAATTACAGAGAGACTGCAAAATATCAGATGATCCCGTCTGCAACTAAGGATTTCATGTCCTCTTTCGGCCAGACACAGTCTTTTTTTACATACTTCTCTTTTTCTCCCTGTGTCATGCATCCAGATCTTCGACCATCAGACCGCGTTCTTTCCAAACATCCTTTCTTGCTCCTCCGATTTTTTCTCCAAAATCATTGATCATAGTAATTTCTCCTTTCGTTTTTCGTCTTAAAGGAATATGAAGATTTTGAGGAAAAAATAAAAAAGGAATTTTTGAGAGGAAAATAGCATGTAGGACTGGAAATTTGAAAAATTAAGCGTATAATTGTAGTATTAAAAAAAGGAGGAAAAGAAGTTGAAAAAATTACGTTTTGTATTATGTACTTGCTGGCATTCCTGCTCATAGCAACGTCAATTCCGGTAGTGACCGAAGCCGCTGCTAAGCCGGTATGTCAGAAAGCAACAACCCTGCATTATCAGTACAGCGTAGGCACTACGGTTATCATGGAGAGTCTCTACATCGGGAACTTATCCCGCTCTGCCAAAGTGACAGGGATAAGATCCTCCAACAAAAATATAAAGGCACAGTTAGGCAGGCTCTGTTACAATGCCATATGGATCGACAAAAAAGATTCCGGTCGTCGCATCAAGGATGGAGAGCAGACGACCATCAGTTTTAAAGTTAAACAGAATGGAAAAACCTACAAGCTTTCATCCAGGATCACTTTTAAAAGATTTGACCAGGTATTCAAAAGTTTTAAGATCGGAAATAAAGAGTATGCTTCTGATTTTGCAGGATACTGGGGAACTGAAGCACAGATAAAAGGTAAGACTGCAAAAATCCAGGTTGCACCTGCTGCCGGTTATAAGATTGATAAGATCGTTGCTTATTACTGGCATGGCGGAGAGAATGATGAAAGCAGGAAGATTAAAAATGGGGCTAAGGTAGCCTTAAAAGACTTAATGTTTATCTACGTATACTACCATCCGGTTAAGACACCGGCATATTTCAATATCAAAAACATGGAAAATCCCAAAATGTCACCTTTTAATTATGAATTCCATATAAGAGTCAAGTAATCTCAGAAATATTACAAGGAGAACAAAAACATGAAAAAATGGAAAAGTAAACTGATCGCAGTTGTAACTGCATTGTGCATGGCATTAAGCGTTCCTGTTTTTGCCGGATCAGCATCTGTATATGCGGCAACCCAGACAATGACTGATTCTATTCAGTTTAACAGAATGGACGGGGTTCTGAAGAAAAACAGTGTAGCAGAAAAGAAAGCCCTGAAGTTTATCAAGGGAACCTGGTATACGCAAGGAGGCGTTCCTTATCATAATAAAACAGTTTTTTTCTGGAAAAACAGTTAAGCTTTACGCTCCCGGTTCAAAAAAAGTATTGTACCGCTACAAGATTGATAAAGTAACAAAGACCAGCTATGGATATTATTACAGAATATACTTGGGAAAAGGATGCTATGATGGATGGAGACTTTATTTAAAAGACAAGTCTACACTGGTAACAATGGGAAACGGAAATCCATACAGTACATCTGGATATAGTGGAACAGACAGTTTGGTAAGACATAAGTAATTTAAAAAGAGAACCTGAACAGGGTTCTATGTTTTCATAACCGGATTTTTTTTACGGAATTTCTTCTCAGTTTTTTCACCTCATAAAGTGCCCTGTCAGCTTCCCTCAATGCATCGGCAATCACAAGACCGTTTCTGCAGATCACAGAAGTACATCCCGCTGACAATTCCACATAATATTCTTTATCTGAAGTACAGTTAAAGCATCACTTTCTTCTCTAATCCTTTCTATGATCTGCTGTCCATCTTTCAGATTTCCCAACGTGACAACGCAGAATTCATCTCCGCCGATTCTTCCCACAATACCATCTGCTCCCACAACCTTCTTTAAAACCTCTGCACAATGTCTGATAGAAAAATCTCCTTCGATATGTCCAAAAGAATCATTGATTTCTTTCAGATGATCCAGATCTGCAAATAAGATCAGCAGTTCTTCTCCCTCATGGTCTCTGTTCATCTGAAGAGTTTTTTCTATAAATCCCCTGCGGTTCATACACCCTGTCAGTGCATCTGATTCGGAAATAAAATTCAGAACTTCATTTTTTCTCCTGTATTTCTCTGACCAGTATTTCCAGTTTCCGCTGCATAGTCTTCTGTTCTTCTGACATCTGATACATTCGGAGCATATTTCCAATCTGTCTGCTGATCAGATAAAATAAAGACAGATAAGCCGGATCAATCTCTGCTATCAGAATTCCATACGTATGCTCCCTTTCCACAAGTCTTTGTTTTCGTTTTATTTTACAATATTTTTTGCCATCATTCAATATATTTTAGTTGTTTTTACCAAATTATTTAAATATCTGCAACCCCTTTCCCGTTTACAGGATTCTACGCCTCATGCGGAGCACTATATATCACAGGTACATTACGAAGTAATTTCCTGCGACATACAAAAATTACCGCCAGGTCTATTTCAATCCGCGGTAATTTTCATTTTCTGTTATTCAGATTTCATGATCAGTAGATTGTCACTGCCATAATTATATATACAAGAATAGATACCAGACAGTACATGGAGTTTGTTGTGGAAACATAAGCGCTTCCTTCTTCATCTTTCATAAAAGTCTGCATACTGAATGTGGCCGGTGCTGACATATAACTGATAATTGCAAGATTGACCAGCCGATCATCACCTACCAGATAATGTACAGCAACAAGAACTCCTGCGATCATCACTGCCTGAAGCAATACACGTAAGATGATCGTGGCAATGCATGGCTTTAATAATTTCGCATTCAGTTCCATGCTGTATCCCACTACCAGTAAAATAATGGCAGTCACAGATGTGGTGAGAATATTTCCACACTCTGGTACACGCTCCGAAAGGACTGTCTAAAACTGCAAGGATCACCTTCGATAATCCTGCAATAATTCCCAGGATACTTGCAATAAATGCCGGAGTCTTTAATGCACTGAAAAACAGTTTTTTCACATCAATCTTCTCACCGTTTTCCACCTGTCCCAGCATTCCCATATATACACTGAATCCAAACAACAGTCCGGCAATATCCAGAACTGCAATACGGGAAAGATTTTCACTGCCACAGAGGCTTGTATATAACGGATAGGCCATAAGTCCCCCTTCATATACGCTTACCATAAACGGTAGATATTTCTGATAGGTTCCTTTCAGAAATGGCTTCAGCAAAAAGCCCAGACCAAAGGATACTACCAGCATTACAAACATGATCAAAATCAGGATTCCGGTTTCTTTATTATATTCCGCTGTTGCCAGAGCATGAAAATAGCAACCGGAAGCATAACATTCGTTACAAGCACCCTTCATGTTATTGATTCCGTCTCTGGTCAGAATCTTCCATTTTCTGCACAGCATACCGACCACGATCATAACCAGTACAGGCAGAACAATTTCTAATACATTCACTTTTTTACTCCTCCCAATATATAACTCAGCTTTGTTTATTGTAACTCAAAAAACCATTTTTCGCCACCTATACTTTCTGTTGTATTTTCACTTTTTTACAGTTATAATTTTATGTGAATTTACGAAAAAAAAGGAGAACTCAAATGAATACTTTCAGCATTCTGACTGCTCAGATCGGAATGTTCGTGATCTACATGCTTGCAGGCGTAATCCTGATCCGCACACGGGTTATGAACAGAGAAAATCTTGAAGTCATTTCAAAATTTGTAATAAAACTGGCGCTTCCTGTAATGATTTTTATCAATACTGTAAACGGAGTGGAACGTAAAACTCTTTTTCATTCACTGAGCATTTTTCTGATTGCGGGAATTATGTATATATGTCTGTTTTTACTCAGCTACATATCTGGTATTTTTTTTTTCATCTGCATGGTAACCACAGGCAGCTTTACAGTGCCATGAGCGTATTCGGAAATGTGGATTTATGGGTATTCCCATAGTAACCAGTATTTATCCGGAAAACGGTATGCTCTACATCTGTGTATTTACCATTATTGATCAGCTCATGCTGTGGACAGCAGGTGTACGCCTTACTTCAGGTACAGACAGTCAAAAAAACCGTTTTGATTTCCGGAAGCTGATCAATCCTGTTACTGTTTCCATCCTTCTTGCTGTGATCTGTGTGCTGACAGGAATCCGGCTTCCTGAAGTTCTGAACAATTCCCTTCAGAAAATCGGCCAGACCGCCACACCTCTCGCAATGATCTATCTTGGCGGTGTTTTCGCCTGTATCGATGTACTGAAAAATATCCGGAGACTGGATTATTATGGAATTGTCATCCTAAAAATGCTTTTGTTTCCGCTTTTCTTCTATGTATTACTTGGATATCTTCCGGTTTCTTCAGAAATCCGCACTACCATGCTCTGACTTCTGCAATGCCAGTTATGTCCTCTGTGGTAATGATGGCAAATGCCTACGGATCAGATGGCGATTATGCAATGGGTGGAATTCTTGTTACAACTATCTGTTCTGTTTTTACACTTCCATTTATTTACTGGATTTTTCATTTTATCGGATGATTTAAATATAATACTTTTTTATAAATATTTATAATTTCATTTATAAAAGTGTGGTATACCAACTCTACGACAGCGCTTTCCGCATTCTGGATATCCGCAACAATCTTCTGGAAAATTTCACCGGTTCCAGAAAGCAGATCATTGATCTGGCAGCCTCCACCATTCCTTCTTCTTATCTCCTTCCTGAACTTCTCGCAGGTTTTGGCAGAATGTATCCTGATGTATATTTCCATTCCTGGCAGACAGACAGTTCCGGCGCTATTAACCGTGTACTGGATGGGACCGTAGATCTGGCTTTGACAGGACAGAATACAGGAGACGACAGCTGTGTATTTATTCCCTTCTGTCAGGATAATATGGTGATTGCTACCCCTGTGAATGATCATTATTTAAACTTAAAACAAAAAGAACAACCTGTTGTTTTTCAGGACTTTATCAAGGATCCTGTTATCATCAGGGAAAAAAAGCTCCGGAACCAAAAAGGAAATGGATATTTTTCTGGAAAATGCCGGTATTGAACCTTCCAGTCTGAATGTAGTAGCCCGCATGAATGACCTGGAATCAATTAAAAAATCTATTGTAAACGGGCTTGGATTTTCCATTCTTTCTGCCAGATCTGTCGTTGACCTGCAAAAAACAAAGCAGATTCTTCTGTTTCCATTAGAAGAATCTGCTCACAAACGCAGTTTTTATATTGTTTACAGTAAAAACAGAATTCTGAAATCCCATGTACGCCAGTTCATTCACTATATAAAAGAATACTATCAGACAGTCTGATTAATATTCTGATATTTTTTTGGCATCCAATTTCCCTTCCATGCATAGATAAGCATGAGTACCATTCCTACAGCCCATGAAACAGGATACAGTACATATATAATATCAATGCTGGTGAAATGTGGAACCACAAACTGAATCCACAGAATACGGAACAGACATAATGCAAGCAGCATCACTACCATGGGAGGTACCGTCTTTCCTGTTCCGCGAATGGTTCCTGCCAGGGAATGCATAATTCCCAGAAGGAAATAGAACGGGCAGAAATATTTCATTGCCTGTGCCCCATAATAGATTACTTCTTTATCACTGCTGAAAATCCCTATGATCGGTCTGGAAAAGGTCAGCAGGAGAATTCCTGTCACGATCGTATAAAGCACGCTCATTCCAAGAGTTACTCTCAATCCTTTCCTGATTCTGTCTGTTTTTCCCGCACCATAGTTCTGACCGGTAAAAGTCGTTGCTGCCATACTAAAACTCATTACCGGCAGAATGTTAAACCCATCTACTTTCAGGTATGCACCAAAACCCGCCATTGCACTGGCTCCGAATCCATTGACACCAGATTGTACCAGTACATTTGAAAAGGAGATTACCGTGTTTTGAATTGCAGTCGGCAGACCTACCTGGATAATCCGTCCTGCCATTGTTCTATCAATGGAAAGTTTCTTCGGATTTATGCGGTAAATATCCGGAACTCTCATCAAAAACCATAATGCAAAAATGCAGGAAAGTACCTGGCTGATATCTGTTGCAATTGCAGCACCCTCGACTCCCATGTGCATTCCGCCGATAAGCCATAAATCCAGAAAAATATTGGAAAACGAAGCTACTGCCAGATACATCAGCGAACGTCTGGAGTTACCTACTGCATTCAGGATCCCCGCTGCCATATTATAGATGACATTAAAAACCAGTCCATAAGAATAAATTCTCAAATACAGAACTGACTGATTCATTACTTCTTCCGGAGTTCTCATCCACCTGAGAATTGCAGGTGAAAATACAATTCCAGCGATAGTAAGAACAATTCCCAGAATAAGCGCAAGCATCAAGGCTGTATGTGCAGAACGCTGAACGCCATTCTCATCTCCTGCTCCATAAAACTGGGATACAATAACTCCCGCACCTGCAGATGCCCCCATACTGAATGCAATCAGCAGACAAATCAGCGACGTACTGGAACCAACTGCAGCCAGTGCATTGCTGCCCACAAAATTTCCTACAATAATTGAGTCCACTGTATTGTACATCTGTTGGAGCAGATTTCCCAGTATCAATGGAATAGAAAACAGAAGGATCTGTCTCCAGATGGTCCCTTCTGTCATGGTACTGATCGATTTTAACTTCACACTCTTACTCTTTTCATATGCTGCCACTCTCATTCCCCCATTCATATATTATTGCTGTTCACAACGCGTCCGGCAGCACCCTTCGGCATTCCTATTATAAAATATTTTATATAAAATCAAGCCGCCACTATTTATAGCATTGCATTTCCTGTCAGTTTACTGTACAATACTTTTATATTGTAAAGTACGAAACAGGAGGTAATTTATTATGGCTTTTGATATCACACCTTATGTAGATATGTCCCCAAAAAAAGTTCGTGAACTAATCCGCAAGGGAGTTATTGATTTCCCCACTGCAGGAATGTGCCGTGGCTATGCGCAGGCAAATCTGGTAATTCTGCCACCGGAATATGCTGCAGATTTTGAAGAATTTGCACACAAGAATCCATTTCCGTGTCCAATTCTCGAGATTATCAAAGGAACTCCTGAAACTCATGACATGGGTGAGGGCGGAAATATCTGCACGGATATCCCGAAATACCGTATTTATGAAAACGGTGTATTTACAAAAGAAATTACTGACGCCTCCGAGTATTGGAAAGAGGGATATGTTGGATTTCTTATCGGCTGTTCTTTCTCATTTGAAGAAGCACTGATCAGAGAAGGGATTGAAATCCGTCATATCGCCCAGGGACGAAATGTACCGATGTTCAAAACTAACATTCAGACAGTTCCTGTTGGTCCATTTTCCGGTCCTATGGTCTGCTCCATGCGCCCGATGACACCGGAAACGCAAAAAAAAGCTTATGACATTACTTTCAAAATGCCGAATGTTCATGGTGCCCCTGTACATATGGGAGATCCGAAAGAGGTCGGTGTTGATGACGTTATGAAACCTGATTACGGTGAAGCAGTGGATATTTACGAAGGGGAAATTCCTGTGTTCTGGCCATGCGGCGTAACTCCGCAGGCAGCAATTGAGAATGCCAAACCGCCAATCGTTATCACTCATGCTCCCGGACATATGTTCATTACAGATATTCCGAATGCAGAGTTAAACGACTATCTGGAAGCAAAAAAGAAATAATCAGAAAGCAGCAGAAACCATGGAATTTACATTTCCCAACTATTATAAAGAATTTTCTTGCATTGCCGGGTCCTGTCCGGATACCTGCTGTGCAGGATGGCAAATTGTTATTGACAATAAAACCCTGAAGAAATATCAGCATTTCAAAGGTCCTTTTCACAATCGACTGCACAACGATATCGACTGGAAGGAACATGTCTTCCGCCAGTACAACCGACGGTGTGCATTTCTGAACGAAGAAAATCTGTGTGATATTTACACAGAAGCAGGTCCGAAAATGCTTTGCGACACCTGCAGAAATTATCCACGACACATTGAAGAATTTGAGAGCCTGCGTGAGATTTCTTTGTCCCTTTCCTGCCCGGAAGCAGCAAGAATTCTGCTGTCTCAGAAAGAAAAAGTTCATTTTGTTACCATCGAAAAGGAAGCCGCTGAAGAAACCTATGATGATTTTAATTACTTTTTATTTACTGCACTGATGGATACCAGAGATCTTCTGATAAAAATCATCCAGAACAGAAATGTCCCCATACGGAAACGCCTGTGGAAAGTACTTGCCATCACACATGATTTTCAGCTGTGTTTAAATAAAAACGAACTTTTTAAATGGGAAGAGATTCGGAAACGTCATGAAGATTCCGGATTCGGAAAAACATTTTGTGATAAAGTTCATTCCAGAATGAATACTTCTGACACATCAAAGGATCTATTTAAAAACATGTGGAAAACTATTGTTCCGGAAATGGAAGTTCTTCGTCCCGGATGGAAAGAATTTCTGAAGGAACGTCTTGATTCCTTATATATTTCTTCAGGAGAAAACGATTATATATATCAGAAAAACGAATTTGATTTCTACTGTCCGGACTGGCAGATTCAGGAAGAACAGCTTCTGGTTTACTGGATTTATACTTATTTCTGTGGTGCAGTCTATGACGATGAAATCTTTACCAAGGTTAAAATGGCTGTCGTCTGTACTTTGTTTATCCATGAGCTTGATGTCGGAACATATCTGAAAAACGAACATCATTTTAACCTGAATGATCAGATTCAGATCTGTTATCAGTTCTCCAGAGAGCTTGAGCATTCGGATCTTAATCTGAATAAATTTCAAGAACTGATGTCTGAAAATAATATTTTCTCCTTTGAAAATCTGTTAAAGATATGCTGAATGACAAAAAACTTGCTGCTCATTTCTTATTCTTTTTACAATTGCATTATTTGATATAAAAAACTTGTATTCTTTCGGATTTGGTAATCATCGCCTTCTATAAATTGCATTCACCCCAAATTGCGTATATTCTCCTGCTCGATATCCCCATCTGCATATACCCAGTTCCAGTCCATGTTCTGACTGTCCAATGACCGGTGCGACATCGGTCGGACGGATATCGCCTTGTGCCAGCCGGATCCTCCCATCTATGTTCTGTACCACTCTGGAATTTCATCCATCATACCGAGCTCTATATAATATCTGCTGCACATATTCTCTCCTATTTTAGAATCTTTCTTATCTGCGTATCCGCGGCTTTTGGATAAAGCTGTTTCATATGATCAACAATTTTTCCCCAGGATGTCCGCGGATCTTCTTTATAACAGGAAGTAACATGGTCATATCCATAAATGTGTTCCGGAGAAGAATACACAGCCACATCCCAGCCGTACTCCACGCCTTTTTGATTGATCCTTTTCCGAAAGTCGCAGTTACACAGATATGTCTGCATCATAAGGCTGGTAATGGCTCCGTCAAATCCCTTTTCGCCATCTTTTCCAAATCCAGCCAATTTTTTCAATTCGTAGGAGTAGATTTCTGCATCATTTTCCATAAAATGATCCATAATATTCTTATGTTTGATCGGTGCTTTTTCATCCTCAAACAGAGCATCAAAATCATAGCCGTCCCTGCGGTAGTTGGCAAATACCGGCAGCCATTTTTTGGAAATAAACCCGGCTTTTTTGGCAAAAAATTTCCCGTAAAGAACATCATGCTTTTTTGCAATGGCAATCCTCCATCTCCACGGATCCCTCACCGGATCATCAGACCACCAATATTCTGCCACTGTCCGTTCCTCCAGAGAAAACCCCGGAATTTCGTTCTTAAAAAGAGGAAGAAAACCAACCCGGTTGATATATTCGACTGCTTCATCCACATCGTGGATGCATTTCGGATCATCCCATGTTACTCCATGAATGATCCATTCCCCTGCTTCGTTTCCCATGACTTTCTCCTTTCTGTATTTTGCTGTCTTAAGTATACCACACATTGAACAAGGCAAGACAAAGATATTATATTTTTATCGAAAAATTGATGACATTTTTGTTACTGTTCACACACCAATGGTATTTAGATAATCTATACCCTTAGTTAGTCTTAAGGGTCTAACAAAAAGATTACAAAAGCCTTGACTTTTAAGCTGGAATCTGCGGCCGCTCTCATTACTGATATTATTGTGAGGTAATGA
>ENA-OQAN01000822-OQAN01000822.1-human-gut-metagenome-genome-assembly--contig:-NODE-822-length-15051-cov-1.916510_pt1 | contig 15051 bp, 13 predicted proteins | sample MGYA00242735_ERZ504527 | MGnify/ENA primary metagenome ERZ504527 (study PRJEB26092, sample SAMD00036230) | human gut metagenome | host: Homo sapiens | study: EMG produced TPA metagenomics assembly of...
CTTGTAAAGATAGCCGATAGCAAAAAACCGGCACTGCGTTCATCGGTTACAGAATAACAAGTGAAGTCCTCTATATTGGCCAGAGTGTGTACGATGGCAGCATTACGGCTGCCGGGACAAAGCACTATTTTCCGCACACCGTGCGCTTTGAGAAGTGCCACCAACTGAAGTATGTTCTTTTTGTCTGAATACATTATTCTTCTACTTTAATTGTTTCCATTTGTTTACTTATAAAGTCAGGATGAAGGATGCTCCGCATCGTATTCATCTTGTCTCCCGTTTCCACCCATTCCGATTCTACTTCCGAGGAAGCCAGTATTCCTCCTCCTGCATACAGGATGGCTTCACCCGGCTTTATTTCCATGCAGCGCAGATTGACGTAGATATCGGTATGCCCCTCTGTGTCCAGCCATCCGGTGAATCCGGAATAATAACTGCGGTCGTACCCTTCGTTGTTTAGAATAAACCGGAAAGCCTCCTCTTTGGGCAGGCCGCAGACGGCGGGAGTGGGATGGAGTTCTTGCAATAAATCGCCTATATGGTCTGTATTTTTCAACAAGAAATAAAAATCAGTCTTGAGGTGTACCAATTGTCCGGCACGGGCGGTATAGGGACCTTTCTCCGTCATCTTGTTGCCGAATTTTTTGGCGATCCGGCGGATATAATCAGCCACATAGCCTGTTCTTCTTGGTTCTTCTTGTCCCAGTTTGTCGGCATCACTTCGTCCTGCATCGGCATTGTACCAGCCAGGGCCACGGTGTGCCATTCTTTGCCTTGTCCGCTTAATAAGATTTCCGGTGTGCTGCCCAGCCAGGTTCCGGAAGCGGGGGTGTGGCATAGGTAAATCATCATGCGCGGATAATGTTACAGGCCCGGACAAAAGCGCCAAGTGGTGAAAAATCATCTCCGATATGTCTGGCGGAAGAACGTGACAGAACCAATTTCTGAAACTGCTTCTCTTGTAAGGGAGTGATGAAACGCCCGAATGCGCGGGTATATTGTTCTTTATCCGTTTCTTCGGAAACAAAGGAGAGAGTTCATTCTGCCGGCTTTTGCAGGTGAGCAGGGTATCCACACATTCCAGTGAAGACAGTGCTTCGCTGATTTCGTTCCAGTCGTATGCCGTGACATCCGGACGGATAAGTACCAAGGGATGTTCCTCCGATATCCGGAAAGGAGCCATGACAAATCCCTTTTTTTCATTTAGTTCTTGAATGTCCGCTAATTGTTCCACATCGCCCGAGGTTTGCAATACCAGGTAGCATTCGTCTGTCCAAGGTAACCGGTAGAGGGCGAAACCGAGGCGGCTATGTGTCAGGCAATCCAATAATTTTTGCGTATGTATATCTGGTAGATTCATTTCTTTTTCAGTATGAAATTAACGACACGAACAGTAGAAACCAGTTCTCCCTGTGGAGTGGTGATATCTATATTCCATATATGCGAGGATCTGCCGCGGTGAATCAGTTTGCCGGTGGCGAATACTTTGCCTCCGACGGGTACGGCCGACAGATGATTTCCACTTACTTGTACTCCGCAGGCATATTCGCCTTCCCGGCATAGCGACATGGAGCCATGTCCTGCCACAATCTCGGCCAGAGCCAGTGACGCGCCGCCGTTCAACATACCAAAGGGTTGTGAAGTACGATGGTCTACAGGCATTTCGGCATGTACCGCATTCTCGGTGGGGGGGAGAAACCGGATACCCAGATGTTCCGCCATCGAATTCGAATAATCAGGTTTGCAGGTTATTTCTTCCATCATTTGTATGTCTGTTCTTTTCTATAGGGCTACAAAAATACATAAATTTAGATGAAAATGTCGCTAATGTTGTTCTTTTAAGAACAAAAACATTCGGGGTTTGTTTCTATTTTCGGAATATATTTTTTATTTTGCAAAAAGAATTCGTACAAATGCAACAACGAATGAATAAAACAATAATTTAATACCTATGCTCATTACGATTATTATCCTTGTACTGTCCGCAGTATTTTTTGTAAATGGCAAGATACGGTCGGATCTTGTGGCTCTTTGTGCTTTAGTGGCTTTGTTGATTTTTCAGATATTGACGCCTGACGAGGCTTTGTCCGGATTCTCCAATTCGGTCGTCATTATGATGGTGGGGCTGTTTGTGGTTGGCGGAGCGATTTTTCAGACGGGACTTGCCAAAATGATCAGTTCACACATTCTGAAATTAGCGGGTAAGAGTGAATTGAAATTATTCTTGCTTGTAATGTTGGTGACTTCTGCTATCGGGGCTTTTGTGAGCAACACAGGTACGGTGGCTCTGATGTTGCCTATCGTGGTCAGTCTGGCAGTCAGTGCCAACATGAATCCCAGTCGTTTGCTTATGCCGTTGGCGTTTGCCAGCAGTATGGGAGGTATGATGACACTGATTGGTACGCCGCCCAACCTTGTTATTCAAAATGCGTTGACATCGGCCGGTTTTCCTCCGCTTTCGTTCTTCTCTTTTTTTCCGGTAGGATTATTTGTGTGGCAGTGGGTACTTTGGTGTTGCTTCCGCTCAGTAAATGGTTTCTTTCGAAACGGGGGAAAAACGGAGACGACAATGTTCATTCGGGCAAATCCCTGAAACAGTTGGTGAAGGAATATGGGCTATCCAGTAATTTGTTCCGGTTGAGGGTGGTCGGTGACTCCCGGCTGCATGGAAAGACGATTATAGAGTTGGATATCCGGCGCAAGTATGGATTGAATATACTGGAGGTGCGTCGTGGGGATATGTCACAACACCGCTTCCTGAAAACAATTACTCAGAAGCTGGCCGATCCCGGTACGGTTCTTCAGAAAGAGGATATTCTGTATGTGACGGGGGATTTTGAGAAAATAAAGTTGTTTGCCGAAGATTATCTGCTGGAGATGCTGGACGAGCATACTACCGAAGAAGCGAAAAACTCAGCCAATTCATTGGATTTTTATGACATAGGTATTGCTGAAATCGTTTTGATGCCTTCCTCCAATCTGATAAACCAGACGATAAAGGGGGCGGGCTTTCGTGATAAGTTTAATGTGAATGTACTGGGTATCCGCCGGAAGAAGGAATATTTGTTGCAGGACTTGGGCAATGAGCGGATTCATAGCGGGGATGTGTTGCTGGTGCAGTACATGGAACAATATCGCCGGCTGAGCAAGGAAGATGCCGACTGGGTGGTACTGGGACAACCGCTGGCCGAGGCTGCGAAGGTCACGCTGGATTACAAAGCACCGGTAGCTGCGGTTATCATGGTGCTGATGGTGGCAATGATGGTGTTCGACTTCATTCCGGTAGCTCCGGTGACGGCGGTGATGATTGCGGGTATCCTGATGGTACTGACAGGATGTTTCCGCAATGTGGAGGCGGCTTACAAAACCATTAACTGGGAAAGCATCGTACTCATTGCGGCCATGCTGCCTATGTCGCTGGCATTGGAAAAGACAGGGGCTTCCGAATACATTTCGAACAGTCTGGTCAGTGAACTGGGAACATACGGACCGTTGGCGCTGATGGCGGGTATTTATTTCACTACTTCCCTGATGACGATGTTTATCAGCAACACGGCTACCGCAGTGCTTCTGGCTCCTATCGCGATGCAAAGTGCAACGCAGATAGGGGTAAGTCCCGTACCTTTTCTCTTTGCGGTGACACTGGGGCAAGTATGTGTTTCGCTTCGCCATTCTCACTCGCCCAATGCGCTGGTGATGCCCGCCGGACAATATACCTTTATGGATTATGTAAAGGTAGGGCTGCCGTTGCAGATTATTATGGGCATTGTCATGGTGCTGGTACTTCCTTTGCTGTTTCCTTTTTAAGTTGTTTATAATATATGATGCCGATGACGTCCGCTATAAACCATCCGATAGGAATAGACCACCAGATTCCGATGACCCCGATGGCAGGAATGCCGGCAAGCCAATAGGAAAGGGCTACACGGGTTCCCAACGATACCACTGTGAGCACTACGGACATTCCCGGCATACGGATGGCACGATAATATCCGTATAACAGGAACAAAATCCCGATTCCGCAATAAAACGCTCCCTCGATGCGTAAATAACTGATACCGATGTTCAGAATTTCCGTTTCGTGGGGGCGGACAAAAATCAGCATCAATGGTTTGGCGAATAAAAAGACCAGAATGGAAATGACCAGAGAGAAGAGAACGGTGGTAATCAAGGCACTTTTCACTCCTTTGCGGATCCGTTCCTCTTTTCTCGCTCCGAAGTTCTGGGCAATAAAGGTGGAAAAGGCATTTCCGAATTCCTGTACCGGCATATAGGCAAACGAGTCTATTTTTATTGCTGCCGCAAAGGCGGCCATGACTACAGTGCCAAAACTATTGACCAATCCTTGTACCATCAGAATGCCCAGATTCATCACCGACTGTTGTACACAGGTCAGTGCGGAGAACGAAGTGATCTCTTTCAGGCAGTGATGGTCGAAATGCAGGTCGTTGCGGTGTAATCTCAGTTCGGGGTATTTCACGTAGGCATATCCCATAATTCCCAAAGCGGATACTCCCTGTGCGGCCACCGTGGCGATGGCTGCTCCCTTGATTCCCCAATCCAACTGCAAGATAAAGAATAAATCCAGCCCGATGTTCAGTACAACGGAAACCGCCAGAAACCAAAGAGGAGTAACGGCATCTCCTATGGCACGCAGTAATGCCGCATAGAAATTATAGATAAAGGTAAAGCCGATTCCCCAAAAGATAATCCACAAGTAATCATACATCATGCCATAAATATCTTTGGGAATCTGCAATAACCTGAGAATGGGATGAATCCAGACGAAAGCCGCTATATTTAGAATCAATGTTACTGTACCGATCAGCAGGGCGGATACATAGATGTTACGGCGTAGGGAATCCGTTCGTCCGGCTCCATATTGCAAGGAAAAAACGGTTCCGCTTCCCATGGACAATCCCAGCAGGATGGAAATGAGGAAAACCATCAGCGTATAGGCGGAACCGACGGCAGCCAATGCGCCGGAACCTATACATTGTCCTACAATCAGCGTGTCGGCTATATTGTAACACTGTTGTAGCAGTGAGCCTATAATCATAGGTAAGGTAAAACGTAGCAGAGTGCCGGTGATACCTCCCTGCGTCAAGTCTATTTTAGATAACATGATGCGTGTCTGTTCGATTCAATTTCTTATTTATTTTGAAATTTATTGCGAAGGTAGGGAATAAAATATCAAACAACAATAAAGATTGTCTATTTAATACCCGGAATGTTCTTTCTCCTTAAAAAGAGTTAACTTGATAATATTCCATAGGAAACTTTTTATTATAAGAAATATCATGTATGTTTGCATAAAGTTTCCATTGGAAAATATTAAATCAAATAAAATAGTTTAATTATGAAGTATATAGTAATAGGAGGCGTAGCAGGAGGTGCAACTGCTGCCGCACGTATCAGAAGAAACACGGAACAGGCGGAAATCATTTTGTTCGAGAAGGGAGAATACATTTCGTATGCCAATTGTGGTCTACCTTATTATATAGGAGGTGTGATTGCGGAGCGGGAAAAATTGTTTGTACAGACTCCGGAGGCTTTTGGGAAACGTTTTAACATAGATGTGCGTACCGGTCCGAGGTAATAGCCATCCATTCTGCCGAGAAAACAGTGGATATTCGTACTTCCGACGGGAAAACTTATACGGAGAGTTATGACAAATTATTGCTTTCTCCGGGTGCGTCGCCTGTTCGTCCTCCCTTGCCGGGCATTGACAATGAAGGGATTTTTACCCTACGTAATGTGAATGATACCGATGCTATCAAGAGTTACTTGCAGCAGCATAAGGTGAAACGGGCGGTAATCATCGGGGCCGGATTCATCGGGTTGGAGATGGCGGAGAATCTGCAGGAAGCCGGTGCGGAAGTGGCGGTTGTAGAGATGGCAAATCAGGTCATGGCTCCTATTGATTTCTCTATGGCTTCTTTGGTGCACGAGCACTTGTTGCAGAAAGGAGTACATCTCTATCTGGAAAAGGCGGTGGCTTCTTTCGAACGCACGGTCAACGGACTGGAGGTTGTTTTCAAATCGGGCGAAAGGCTGCCTGCCGATATGGTGTTGTTATCCATCGGGGTACGTCCCAATACCTCATTGGCGATAGAGGCCGGACTGGAGATAGGGGAGATGCGCGGTATTAAGGTTAATGATTACTTGCAGACTTCCAACGAGCATATTTATGCGGTGGGCGATGCTATCGAGTTCCGTCATCCACTGACTGATAGACCGTGGTTGAATTATCTGGCAGGTCCGGCCAACCGTCAGGCGCGTATTGTGGCAGATAACATGGTCTTTGGAAATAAGGTTACATACGAAGGGGCTGTCGGTACTTCCATTGCCAAAGTTTTTGATATGACTGTCACTGCTTCGGCCTTCCGGCAAAACGATTGAAACAGGCAGGCATTGATTATTTGTCGGCAACCATCCATTCCGGTTCCCATGCGGGATATTATCCTGATGCTTTACAGATGTCCATTAAAATAACTTTCTCTCCTGTGAATGGGAAATTACTGGGAGCACAGATTGTGGGGTATAACGGAGTGGACAAACGTATTGATGAATTTTCGCAAGTGATTAAGCATAACGGAACTGTTTATGACTTGATGGCTTTGGAGCAGGCATATGCTCCTCCTTTCTCTTCGGCTAAAGATCCTGTAGCAGTAGCCGGATATGTAGCTGGAAATATACTGAGCGGAAAGATGAAGCCTCTTTATTGGCGCGAGTTGCAGGCTGCCGATTTGAGTAAAGTTACGTTGGTTGATGTCCGTACTCCCGATGAATTTGCACTCGGTGCTTTGAAAGGGGCTGTCAATATTCCTTTGGATGATATGCGCGAAAGGATGAAAGAGATTCCTCAGGATAAGCCGGTCTATTTGTATTGTGGAGTAGGGTTGAGAGGTATTTGGCTTCTAATATATTGTTACAGAATGGTTTTGGGGAAGTAAAGAATTTAATAGGAGGTTTGAAACTGTATAAAGCGGCAACGGCTCCTCTGCCCGAGCCGGAGGAGTTCTCAAATTCCGGTTCTTCAAGTTCTGATTCTTCAAAAGTTGATCATTCTGAACATAGTAAAGATTCTGCTGAAGCTTATACTATTGCCTCTTCCGTCATTCCTTCTATGAAGGCAATAAAAGTGGATGCTTGTGGTATATCTTGTCCCGGTCCTATCATGAAGCTGAAGAAGAGTATGGAAGAACTGGCAGACGGCGAACGTCTGGAGATTGTCGCTACAGATGCCGGTTTTCCCCGCGATGCCGAGGCATGGTGTCAAACTACCGGAAACCGTTTTGTTTCAGTAAATTCAGGAGCAGGAAAGTATCAGGTAATTGTTGAGAAAAATACTCCGCAATCTTCTTCCTCGGAAGTTTGCCGGGAGGATAAAGGGAAAACTTTTATTCTGTTTCAGTGATGACCTGGACAAAGTTTTAGCTACTTTTGTACTCGCAAACGGTGCGGCGGCTACGGGAAAGAAGGTAACCATCTTTTTTACTTTCTGGGGCTGAATGCCATCAAGAAGCTGGACAAACCTGTGGTGAAGAAAGATATCTGGGGGAAGATGTTCGGCATGATGCTGCCTTCCAGTTCTTTAAAGTTGAAGTTGTCTAAAATGAATATGGGCGGAATGGGAGCTAGGATGATGCGATATATTATGAATAAGAAAAATATCGATTCATTGGAATCTCTGCGTGCTCAGGCCATTCAGAACGGAGTGGAGTTTATTGCCTGCCAGATGTCAATGGATGTAATGGGTGTGAAACGTGAGGAATTGCTGGATCATGTGACTATTGGTGGAGTGGCAACTTATATGAACCGTGCCGAACAGGCGAATGTAAACTTGTTTATTTAAATTTTCATGGAGAAAATAAAATCAATATGTGTCATGAGAGAGCTGTTCAAGGCTCTCTCTGAACTTGAAACCCGCTTAATGGAACAATATGGAGTGTCATTGAATGAGGCAATGGCACTTTGTTGCATTGGTGGAGATACGCTGACGGCTAGTGTGATATCGGAAAACACAGGTCTGTCTGCTTCGCATACCTCTAAGGTCATCCGTTCCATTGAAGAGAAAGAATTAATCGTCCGTAATTTGGGGATAAGGATAAACGGCAGATGCATTTTACTTTATCCGATAAAGGGCATGAATGTTTGGAAGCGCTGAAAGCAAATGAAATAGAAATACCGGAACTATTAAAGCCATTGTTTAAATAAACCCTTCTCTTTTCCATTTGTTTATTCCGGATATGAAACTGGAGAAATGGAAAAACAAATGGAAGAAGTGGAGCAATCTGCGCAAATGGCAAATATGGAAACTGAAGCTGATTGATGCCCGTCTGTATTTCGTGAGCATATTCGTGGGGCTGCTTACGGGACTGGTTGCTGTGCCTTATCACTATCTTCTCTGGTATTTCTTTGATGTGCGGAAAACTTTTTTTACGGCGCATTATCCGTGGTATTGGCATGTATTGTTGTTTTTTATCTTATGGGGGATTCTGATCTTTGTCGCTTCTTTGGTAAAACGTATGCCATTGATAGCCGGAGGTGGTATTCCTCAGACACGTGCGGCCAATAACGGTCGTATCCGTTATGAGCATCCTTTTAAAGACTGGTAGCTAAATTCTGCGGAGGGGTGTTGGCTCTCAGTGCGGGGCTGTCCTTGGGACGCGAGGGGCCGTCTGTTCAGATAGGGTCTTATATAGGAACACTTATCTCTCGTTGGGGACATATTCTGAAAGGGGAACGGAAACAATTGCTGGCTGCCGGAGCTGGTGCGGGCTTGTCTGCCGCTTTTGCTGCTCCGTTGTCTTCTTCTTTGTTGGTGATAGAATCCATCGAGCGTTTTGATGCACCTAAAACCGCTATTACTACCTTGTTGGCCGGCGTGGTAGCCGGAGGAGTGGCTAGTTGGATGTTCCCCACGACTCCTTATCATCTGATTAGTGCGGTCGTTCCTGGTTTATCTTTTATCCGTCAGGCGGAGCTTTATATTATCTTTGCCGCCCTTATGGCTGTCATTGCAAAGTTTTATTCGCTCATCGTTCTTTCTTTCAAGAAAGGATACCTGCCATGAAACTCTCCATTCCTGTCAAGATGTTGTATTTATTAATCATAGCTTATGCCATATCGTTAACAGAGACGAATCTGACAGGTGGCGGAGAGCAGTTTTTGATGATGCAGGGAATGAATGGAACTCATGATATCCGGTGGCTTACTATCATGATGCTTATTCATTTTGTTTTTACGCTGTTTTCTCTTTCTTCAGGTTTGCCGGGAGGAAGTTTCATTCCTACCTTGGTTACGGGAGGATTATTGGGACAAATCTTCGGGTTGGTATTGGTACAACGCGGATGGATAGGGTATGAGAATGTGAGTTATATGATGCTGATCGGGATGGTGGCTTTTTTGGTGGCTGTGGTGCGTACTCCTTTGACTGCTATTGTCTGATAACGGAGATTACCGGTCATTTCGAGGTGTTCTATCCTTCCATTGTGTAGGTGGATTGACTTATTATTTCACCGAATTGTTACAGATAAAACCTTACAATGTATTGCTGTATGACAGGATGTTCCGTAGCCATAATCCGGAGTCTTCCGAAGAGGCTGGTGCCCGCTATCATCTTTTTGTCGAGATAATGGATGGGTCTTATTTTGACGGAAAGGAAGTGGATACATTGGCTTTACCTAATCATTGTATCATTCGTAGTATACATCGGAATCGTAAAAACTTACTTCCTCAGGGGCAAACCCTGGTTCCCGGTGATCAAGTGGAGATAGAAATAGATGCGCAGGATATAGAAAAATTATACGAACCGTTAGTCAGTATGGCAAATATCTATTAAATTTGCCGTATGAAAAAGAAATTCCAGCTTGAAGTTCCGGGAGGAGCCGACAAGGTGTTGCTTCATACTTGTTGTGCTCCTTGTTCATCAGCATCATAGAGTGCTTGATGCAGCATGGTGTCACTCCGGTTATCTATTATTGTAATCCCAATATTTATCCGTTGGAGGAATACATTATCCGCAAGGACGAATGTACGCGGTACGCCCAGTCCTTGGGATTGGAAATTATAGATGCCGATTATGATCATGATGCCTGGCGTTGTCGAATGGCAGGAATGGAGCAAGAGCCTGAAAGAGGAGGCCGTTGCTTGCGTTGTTTCAAGATGCGACTGCAGGAAACCGCACGTTATGCTCACGAACATGGATTCCCGGTTATCACTACTACGCTTGCTTCCAGCCGTTGGAAAAGTTTGGAACAGATAGAGGAAGCGGGCCGATATGCTACGGCCCTTATCCGGATGTCACTTATTGGGAACAGAACTGGCGTAAAGGTGGATTGAGCGAGCGTCGCATTGCTATCATTAAGGAATATAATTTTTATAATCAGCAATATTGTGGCTGTGAGTTCAGTATGCGGAAAGAAGAAAAGGAAGAATGACAGGAATGAGGATGCTTAAACTGTGGGTGGTTGTAATGTTATTGGGACTCTTGCCCGTTGTTTCAGAGGCGCAAGAAGAAATAAATAATGCCATTAATGTACAGTTGGAGTATCTGAAAAAGTATCCTAAAGATAAAGAAGCGCTTCGGAAAGTTAGTTTTCTCTATCTGAATAAAGCAGATTATGATCAGGCTATCTTTTATGGTCGACAATTGTTTGAGATAGGTTATAATGAACGGGATTACAATGGCGCTGTAATTTATTCTCATATTTGTCTGGGGCAGGCCCATATGATGAAGGGAAATGTAAAGGAGGCTTATAGTCATTTAGGGCAGGCCAGGCTGATAGGTGAAAGTAATAAAAATGATTCCGCCTTATGTTCCGTATATAATGGTCTGGGACTTTATGCATCGAATGTCCAAAAAGACTATTATCGTTCACTTACTTATTTCTTCAAAGGAGTTGAAGCTGCAAGACGTTGTCATTATGACAGACTCTATTCCATTTTACTTTCTAATATTGCCGGTATTTATTATTTAAAAAATGATAGCACAGGATTGAAATATGCCCTTGAATGTTATGAACTGGGACATGAACGGAAAGATCCTTATCTGATTTATAGTGGTTCAACCAATACCGCTTATATGTATTATTTGAAGAGTGACTATAATACAGCATTGAAATATATTCAGGAGGCGGAGTTCACCATGGTGCAGAATGACTTTTATGATCAATCAAACGTTTACAATCTTTATGGATATATTCTGCATAAATTGAATAAAGATGATGAAGCGCTGGGCTTTTTCCGGAAGGCTTTGGATTTAAAAGAACAGGGAAATATTTCTTCTGTGATGAATTCCTATTTGGCTATGCCGAAATTTTAATGGAGCATCATCAGTATGACCGGGCTGTCTGGATGCTGAAAGCCGGAATAGAACTGTCTTACCAACAGGCTAATGCCATCTATCGAAGTGACCTGTTGCAGGCTTTATCCCGATGTTATGAAGAAGATGGTATGCTGGTAGAGGCGTTGAAGTATCATAAGCTCTATCAGCTGGAAACAGATAGCTTATATAATGCGGAAAAGGAACGTGCCGTGGGGGAGATACGTGCAAAATACGATATGGAACGGCAGGAAAACGAGATAAAACAAAACCGTCTGGAATTATTGGAAAAGGAAAATAAGATGCAATTGCTTATAGCCGGATTTATCTGTATCTTCATAGCTGCCTCTTTACTATATTACTTATATTACAGAAAAAATAAGCTGTACCTTACCATTGTGAAGCAAAATCAGGACGCTATCCGGCGTGAACAGCAATTGCAGAATAAAATAGACGAGCAGTTTGCAGAGATAGGCCGCCAGTCCGCTCTTTTACAAGAATATCTTACGGACTCGACGAAAACTTCTTTGCCGCAACCTGAGAAATATGCTTCATCCTCGTTGACAGATGAAAAGAAGCAGGATTTATTTCTGCGTTTGGAAACGCTGTTGCGGGAGGAGAAGGTATTTACAGACAATTTGCTGACCAAAGAGAAAGTAGCGGAAATGTTGGGAACTAATCGTACTTATCTCTCTCAAATTATTAATGAGCAGACCAAGCAGACTTTTACTCAATTTGTAAATGGTTTCCGCACAAAAGAGGCAGTCCGTTTACTTTCCGATCCTGATAACCAAACTCCGCTAAAGGCGATTTCAGCTGAATTGGGCTTTAATTCCATGACTACTTTTTATAGCCAGTTTCAGGCGGCTACTGGTATGACTCCCGCTCAGTATAGAAATAAAGTGCAGGAATTGCATAAAAATAGATAATCTATTAATTTGCTATCATAAATTTATCCAAATGCGGCAATTGCTGTATTTGGATAACCTATTTTTGCTATAATTTAAAACTTTATGCATTAATTTGCTATCGACGCGATATAAGCTGCAAAACTGTTTTAACAATAAAACGGGACTTAAAAAGTGATTATAAACAGTATTAATATTAAATCTATGAAGAGTATGAAACATTCAGATTACCACGGAAAGCTACTTCGACTGGCGATGTTTTTCGTTGCATTGTTTTTGTGTGGAACAATGGCATATGCACAAACAGACCGGATGATCAGCGGTATAGTTGTAGATGAGAATGGAGATCCCCTGCCTGCCGCTCACATCCGTCAGGTGAGCCAGACGAAAGGGGAGGAACTAGCTGCTGTCATAACCGATATGAACGGGCACTTCCGGCTGACCCTGCTCCGCACAGCGAAAGAGATAGAAATCTCTTACTTGGGCTATGAATCAAAGAAAGTAAGATTGACAAGTGCGAACAGTTACAGAATTGTCTTGGAGCCGGCCTCTGAACTGCTGGACGAGGTGGTGGTAACCGGATATCAGACTATCTCCAGGGAACGGGCTACCGGTTCATTTGCGAAAGTAGAATTCGAAAAAGTTGGAACTCAACGGTTAAGTGAGTGTCAGCTCATTATGGAGGGAAGAATAGCAGGTTATAGTGACGGTAAGATACGTGGTGTGACTTCGATGAACGGACTTACTACTCCTCTGTATGTGATTGATGGGTTTCCGGTAGAGAAAACTATTTCTGACGGACTGGGCAACTGGGTCGAAAATGTGCCTGATTTGAATATAGAGGATATAGAGAATATTACGGTATTAAAAGATGCCGCGGCTACGTCTATCTATGGTGCTCGTGCTGCTAATGGTGTAGTAGTCATCACTACTAAAAAAGCCGGAAAGAATCAGCTGAATGTATCATTTTCAGCGACATTGACAGTACGCCCTTATAATTTTTATACCGGTCACTTGGCCGGTACGGCTGACATGATAGAGATGGAAAAGGAGTGGGCGGCCATGAATCCTAATCTTCAAGGAGAGGGAGCATCCCAATATGCACAGAATTTATTGGACAATGCATCCATGTATTCCTGTTTGGGGGTACAGGCTATTTTAAAACATCATACAGGTGCGATCAGCGAAGCACAAATGGAGCAGACGCTACATGAACTGGCTTCACAGGGATTCCGTTATTATGATGATGTGAAGAAATATGGTAAACGAAATCCGTTTTCGCAACAATATAACTTGAATATCGGGCGTGGAACGGAAAAAAATACATTTAATGCTTCGCTGTCTTACAGGAATAACCGGGAAGAAGATAAATATACTGACAGCGAGAGTTTCGGATTGAATTTGCAGAACACTACCCGGCTTACTTCATGGCTGAGTCTGGATTTGGGAACGTATCTGAATTATGGAGATGGTACAACGCAGAGTTATAATCTGACCTCACCCGGATATAATTATGTTCCTTATAGTTCGTTGTTGAATGGCGATGGAAGTTACTATACTAACACGGCTGCCGACCGGTACAGTAAGTCGCAACAGGAAATTATTCTTCTTACGGATTGTATAGTATGGATATTACCCCTTTGGACGAATTGGGAAGAAACTTGTCGAAGAGTAAGAATTTTAGTAATCGTACTTTTGCAAGACTTAATTTTAAATTCACAGACTGGTTGAGATACACTGCTTCGTTCCAATATGAAGTAGGGGAATATAAGACAAGCCAATTGCAAGATAAGGAAAGCTATGCTGTGCGTAATAAAGTAAATACATTTGCTACTGATGCAAGTGGGAGTGGCCAGGCTACTTATAATCTTCCTTATGGCAATATTTATACAACGGGAACTAATAGTATTCGTGCTTATAATTTCCGTCAGCAATTGGATTTTAACAAGACATTTGCAGAAAAACATGATGTGACCGCTTTGTTTGGTATGGAAGTACGTGAAAATAAGACGGAATACAATAATCGGAAATATTATAATTATGATCCGGCTTTACTAACTTATGATCTTATTGATGAACGGGTGCTGAGTAATACTTATACCGGAGTTTTGGGAAACTATGTATCATTCAATAAAAATGATATCTCCAACATCTATGAACTGGTAAATCGTTTTGTTTCTTTTTTATGGGAATGCAGCTTACACGTATGATGGTAAATATATGGTGACAGGAAGCATTCGTTGGGATCGTACCAATTTGTTTGCTACTGGTTCCAAGTATCAGAAGAAACCTATCTGGTCGGTAGGTGCTGGTTGGAATCTGGACAAAGAATCTTTTTTAAAGTTTCATTTATAAATATGATGAAACTGCGTTTCAGTTATGGTATCGGTGGTAACATCGCCAAGAATTCTGCTCCTTATATGACGGCTTATTATAATAATAATACCATGTGGGCGGCATACAAGGGACTATCAGCAACCGTCCTAATCCTGATTTGCGGTGGGAAAAGACAACTACAGCTAATATTGGTGTAGATTTCTCTATGTTTAGAAATCGATTGAACGGTTCTATTGAATATTATAATAAGTCGGGCGTGGATTTGTTAGCCAATACCAATGGAGTACCTACTGAAGGTTTTGGTTTTTCTACTTATACCATGAATAATGGTAAAATGAGAAATCGTGGATTCGAGTTGACTCTTTCCGGTGATGTCATTATGGGAAAAGATTGGAATTGGAACGTAGGTGGTGTGCTGGGATACAATAAGAATAAGTGACTTATGTCAATGTAAAAGCACCTGCTATTTTTCTTCAG
>ENA-OQAN01000824-OQAN01000824.1-human-gut-metagenome-genome-assembly--contig:-NODE-824-length-14994-cov-1.696711_pt1 | contig 14994 bp, 25 predicted proteins | sample MGYA00242735_ERZ504527 | MGnify/ENA primary metagenome ERZ504527 (study PRJEB26092, sample SAMD00036230) | human gut metagenome | host: Homo sapiens | study: EMG produced TPA metagenomics assembly of...
GATATGAATGGGAGGAAAAACTTCCACCAGCTTCCGTTAAGACAACAGCAGAACTTCCCATCAGGAGATGACCATCCTAGTGGCGGAAGACTATCAAAGCAATTATGACTTAATAGAGGCTATGATCGGAAAAATATACAAACTGGTGCATGCTCATGACGGCATGGAGGCTATCATATTCTATGAACAATACAAACCCGACTTGATTTTGATGGATATAAAAATGCCTAACATCAATGGTCTGGACGCCACCAGAGCCATCCGGGAAATGTCTGCCGACGTACCTGTCATCGCTGTAAGCGCATACGCATATGAAAAAGACAAAATAGCTGCCATAGAAAGCGGATGCAATGATTTTTTAACCAAACCGGTATCTGCCGACATTATTGAAAATGACTATAAACAAGTATACTAAAACAAAAGTAATTTATGGGAAGAATTAGCCGTTATACAAATTTTGCCTATTTTTTATCTATCCTGTTCACAATCTTCATTCTGGGACTTTCCATCTTCGCTTATTTCTCAGGTAAAATAAATCCGGTAGAGAATATGTTCGCCGCGTACGTTGCTTTAAGCAAACCTATACTGGTGGTTGTCAATACGATATTATTTACTTACTGGCTCATCAGACTCCGGTATTGGTTATGGATTCCATTGACGGGCTGATGGTAAACTACGAATACATCACTTCCATGTACCAAATTTATAACCCTACCAAGTATGCTAACGAAAACAGACTGAAAATAGTGACTTACAATGTCCACTCATTTGGAAATGAAATCACGGGATTCTCCGCCAAAGAGTTTGCCGAGATGATGAACAAGGAGGAAACGGACGTACTTTGTTTTCAGGAATATAGAGGTAATGGCGACTTTACGGAACAGGATTTACAGAATACGTATGCTAAAACATTCCCTTACTCGTTTATCCCGAGGATTGAGTCAGGCCATTTACAGCCGCTACCCCATCAAACAGTCACAAACAATAGAATTTCCGAATACCAATAACGGAGCCATCTGGCCGACCTGGATGTAAAAGGTATGACGATACGCATCATCAACGTGCACATGCAGACTACCAACTTTGACAGAATGCGTTCCAAAGCAGCACAGGCTCGGGGAGCACAAGATGAGGAACAGGAAAGAGCCATTTATCTGGACTATTCTGACAACTTCCGGGAAAATACTGTCAGACGTGCCGGACAGGCTGAACAAATCAGTTCGCTAATCAATGCCACGGAATATCCCTTGATTGTATGCGGTGACTTCAATGACCCTCCGGGAACTTTTACTTATGAAACGCTGAAAAGCGGCTTGAAAGACGGATTTCAAACCGCAGGAGAAGGGTACGGAGCCACTTACCGGGGATTTCACCATTTACTACGGATAGACTACTTGTTCCATTCCACCTTATTGGAAGGTATAAAATATAAGGTGATTCCTTATGATATGAGTGACCATAACCCGGTATATCTGGAGGTGGGACTTTGATAAATCACTTCTTCAAAGCTACCGAGAAAAAGAAAGTGGAACCTTTCCCCTCTTCAGACTCAAACCATAAATGCCCACCATTCTTAACAGCGAAATCCTGACATAACAACAAGCCTAATCCGGAACCTTCCTCATTATTCGTTCCGTATTTGCTGAAATGAGTTTCCGTGTTCAACAATTTCTTTTGATCTTCCTCACCCATGCCTTTTCCAGTATCTTTTACACTGACTATGACTTTATCACCCTCTATTCCAGCATTAACCAGAATTTCGGAATCATTATAGCTGAACTTGATCGCATTGCTGAGAAGATTACGCAAGATAGTCTTCATCATATCCATATCGGCATGTACCTCAATCTTTCCGTGCACCGGGAAGTTCACCTTTATATTCTTCATACCGGCTACCAGATTGAAAATTTCGATAACCGAAGCAATATTCCCCACAATATCAAAGTCCTGATAAACGACATTCAGCTTGCCTATCTGGCTTTTAGTCCATTTCAGCAAATTATCCAGCAAAGAGAAAACATCCTCCGTACTTTGATTGGCCATGCTCAGCATATCAAACATTTCCTTACCGATCTGTTCGGACGGAAGACTGAGTATCAACATATTGAGCACCATCTTAATGGATCCCATGGGTGAACGCAGGTCATGCGCGATAACAGAATATAACTTGTCGCGCCCATAATAATCTTACGCAGTTCTTCCGTCTGCTCCATGATGATCCGTTTGGCGGCAACCAGGGATATCTGATGAGTAACACGGATCACAAGCTCTTCCTTATTAAAAGGTTTGGATATAAAATCATTCGCACCTACCTTGAAACCCTTCACTATATCGGCGGTGGTATTCAAAGCTGTCAGAAATATAATAGGAATATGTTGTGTTTCCGGATCGGCTTTCAATCGTTCGGCAACTTCAAAACCATTCATCTCGGGCATCATGACATCCAACAAAATCAAATCGGGGCGGGCATTGACCGCCTGAGATAATGCCTCCTTTCCATTACCGGCAGTTATCACCTTAAACTTCTCGTTTGTTAACAACACTTTTAACAACAAGACATTAGAAACCACATCATCCACAACTAAAACAGTGTACTCAGAATGACTTATTACAACATTTACATCCGATGTCATAGGTATATATTATTTAGCCAGAACACTTTTAAAATAATCAATCACTTTCGTCAGCCCCTCTTCCAGATGAATGTGAGGCTCCCAATCCAGCTTTTCTCTTGCCAGAGTAATATCCGGCCTGCGCTGACGAGGGTCATCATGAGGTAAAGGTTCGAAAATAATGTTAGAATGAGAACGGGTCAGTTCCAGTATCTTCTGAGCCAGTTCAAATATGGAAAATTCGCAAGGGTTACCGATATTCACCGGTCCTGTGAAATGATCTTCCGTAGCCATCATACGCATCATTCCTTCCACCAGATCATCTATATACTGAAAACTACGCGTCTGTTTTCCGTCTCCATAAATGGTTATATCTTTATCTTGCAATGCCTGTACCACAAAATTGGAAATTACACGTCCGTCATCGGTCAGCATATTAGGGCCATACGTATTGAATATGCGGATTATTTTTACCAAAACACCATGTTGACGGTAATAATCCATGCACAAAGTTTCGGCACAACGTTTTCCTTCATCATAACAAGACCGGTAGCCTATGGGATTCACATTCCCCCAATCTCCCTCCCTCTGGGGATGCGACAACGGATCACCATACACCTCACTGGTAGAAGCCTGAAGTATTTTTGCTTTGTTACGCTTCGCCAGTCCCAACATATTAAACGTGCCGAAGACAGCCGTCTTCGCCGTTTTGATAGCATCATGCTGATAATGTATAGGAGAGGCGGGACATGCCAGATTGTATATCTCGTCCACATCCGTCCAAAACGGATTAATTATATCGTGTTCTATCAGTTCAAAGCGCGGATGCCCGGTCAGGTAACTTATATTCTCTTTACTCCCCGTGAAAAAGTTGTCTAAACATATAACAATATTACCTTCCTCTATCAGACGAGTGCATAGATGTGACCCTATAAATCCTGCGCCTCCCGTTACTAGGATTCTTTTCATTCCCCTTATTTTTACTTTATTTTATGTTTAGCAAAAATAATTGATTCCCTTCACTTGTGCAAACATTTAAAACAAGATTATTCGTTATCTTGCAAATACTTTGTCAAAATGAGATTTATATGAAGAAATATCCTTGTGTATTAAGTATAGCAGGCTCCGATTGCAGCGGAGGAGCCGGTATACAGGCTGACCTGAAGACAATCTCCGCCTTGGGTGGTTATGCTGCGACAGCCATTACTGCAATCACCGTACAAAACACTTTGGGAGTACGTGCCATACATCCCGTACCACCGGTATATGTGCGTGGCCAGATAGAAGCCGTAATGGAAGATATCCGTCCGGATGCTGTTAAAATAGGTATGATTAATGATGTGGAAATAGTCAAGACCATAGCCTCCTGCCTTCGTACATACCGGCCCCGCTTCGTTGTGTTCGATCCGGTCATGGTATCGACCAGCGGACACCGGCTGATAGAAGAGGACGCCATCAGTGCACTGACCCGGGAACTGATGCCTCTGGCCAGCCTGATTACACCCAATCTGAGTGAGGCGGAAGTATTGACGGAACACCGCATAGGCTATGTGGACGAAATGAAAGCTGCCGCATCGGAATTATTAAAGTTCGGTTGCGGATCCGTTTTACTGAAAGGAGGACATTTGGAGGCGACAAGATGTGCGATGTATTACAAATAGTTGGAGAAGACAAGCCTCATCTCTTTATTTCAGACAAGATAGAAAGCAAAAACACACACGGAACAGGATGTACTCTTTCTTCCGCCATTGCTACTTTTCTGGCACTGGGATATGATATGCCGCAGGCCGTAGAACATGCAAAAGCATATGTCACCAAAGGCATCCACGCCGGGAAAGACGTGCATATAGGCGAAGGACACGGTCCGATGAATCACTTTTACGCACCTGTCCCGATGAAAATAATGAAATAATTTGTCTATGCGCTAATTACCATGCGGTACATAACGCAGCATATTAGCAAATTGCCTCATTATTATTCCGTAGTTCCGAAAGAAATAATTAACTTTGCAACGTTTTTAAACCAAAATAGGAAAAATATGAAAGCATTTGTATTCCCCGGACAGGGAGCACAGTTTGTAGGTATGGGTAAAGACCTGTACGAAAACTCGGCTTTAGCCAAAGAACTTTTTGAAAAAGCAAACGACATTTTAGGATACCGTATCACAGACATCATGTTTGAAGGTACTGACGAAGACTTGCGCCAGACTAAGGTAACTCAGCCTGCCGTTTTTCTGCACTCGGTAATTTCCGCTCTTTGCATGGGTGATGATTTCAAACCTGAAATGACTGCCGGACACTCGCTAGGCGAATTTTCCGCATTGGTTGCAGCCGGAGCATTGTCTTTCGAAGATGGTCTGAAACTGGTTTATGCACGTGCTATGGCTATGCAGAAAGCTTGTGAGGCACAACCCTCTACGATGCTGCCATCATGCGTTGCCTGACGAAAAGTAGAAGAAATCTGTGAAGCGATTTCTAAAGAAGGAGAAGTGGTAGTGGCTGCCAAATTATAACTGCCCGGGACAAATTGTCATCTCAGGTTCTATCGAAGGGATCAACAAGGCTTGCGAGCAAATGAAAGCTGCCGGTGCTAAACGCGCCCTGCCGTTGAAAGTGGGAGGCGCCTTCCACTCTCCGCTGATGAACCCCGCCAAAGTGGAACTGGAAGCTGCTATCAACGCTACTGAAATTCATACTCCGAAATGCCCAGTATATCAGAATGTGGACGCTTTACCTCACACAAATCCCGCTGAAATCAAGGCAAATCTGGTGGCTCAGCTCACCGCTTCCGTACGCTGGACCCAGACTGTGAAGAATATGGTTGCCGATGGTGCCGATGACTTTACTGAATGCGGACCGGGTGCTGTACTGCAAGGACTGATCAAGAAAATTGATGGATCGGTCAACGCACACGGTATTGCTTGATAAATAAATTTCAGTTATTTATAAATTTTATACGGATTACCGGAATATGCTGAGTAATCCGTATTTTTTATGGCATTTCACAAAAATATTCGTAAGTTTGTCGGTATCTAAACGAGATCAGACTATGAATGAATTTAAATATAACATTGGTTATGCCTGAGCGGAGGATTTATAAAAGGATTTGCCATTTGGGGATTATGCAGGCTTTGCATGAACATGGCATCAAGCCGGAAATACTTTCCGGAGTAAGTGCAGGTGCTCTTGCCGCCGTCTTCTATGCCGACGGCAAAGAACCTTTTCATATTGTTGAACTTTTTGAGCACCATTCATTCAAAGAACTGACCACTTTTTCTATCAACAAACAAGGTCTGCTGAAACTGGACAGTTTCATTGATTTCTTAAACAGCAACCTGGAGTCGAAAATGATAGAAGAACTAAAAATCCCCACTATTATTACCGCCACCGATTTGGATCACGGACGCATCGTTTCTTTTAAAAAAGGGAAAATAGCCGAAAGGCTGGCTGCTTCCTGCTGTATGCCTATCTTGTTTGCCCCCATACGCATCAACAATACATATTATGTAGATGGAGGAATCTTGATGAACCTGCCGGTAAGCCCCATCCGCAAAGAATGCGAGAAAGTGATAGCACTCAATGTAGACCCGCTGGTAGCAGATGAATATAGCAAGAATGTGGTAAGCATCGCACTCAGAGCCTATCATTTTATTTTCCAAGCCAATACACTGCCTCAAAAAGGGATTGCAGATTTGCTGATCGAATCATACGGACTGGAAGAATACAGCAACAGGGAGCTGGAAAGAGCCGAAGAGATATTCGAAAAAGGATACAATACGGCAACGGAACTCCTGGACAGATTACTCCTGGAGAATGGAACGATTTGGAGATAAACAAAAAAAGAATAAAATGGATACACAAGAAAAAATTATTATCTATCAGGTATTCACCCGTTTATTCGGGAACAACAGCCTGCGTTGTAAGCCTAATGGTTCTTTGGAGGAAAACGGTTGCGGAAAAATGGCCGATTTCACGACAAAGGCTTTAAGCGAGATCAAAACACTGGGTGCTACACATATTTGGTATACAGGTATCATTGAACATGCTACCCAAACCAATTATACCCGCTATGGTATCAAACCCGATCATCCTGCAGTAGTAAAAGGAAAGGCCGGATCACCGTATGCCATCAAGGATTATTATGATGTAGACCCTGACTTGGCAACCAGTATCCCGGACCGTATGAAAGAGTTCGAGAATCTGGTAAAACGAAGCCACAAAGCCGGATTGAAAGTCATCATTGATTTTGTCCCCAACCATGTAGCCCGCCAATATGGTTCAGACGCCAAGCCTGAAGGAGTAACCGATTTGGGTGAAAAAGATGATATGACAAAAGCATTCAGCCCCAACAATAATTTCTATTATATTCCAGATACAAAACTGGAAGGTAATATCGACCTGCACCGTGGCGCAGCAGAACCTTACATAGAATTTCCGGCAAAAGCAACCGGTAATGACCGTTTTGACGCATGGCCCAACTCCAATGACTGGTATGAAACTGTGAAACTGAATTATGGTATAGACTACATGAACGGTCATAGCCGCCACTTCGAACCGATTCCGGACACATGGGTAAAGATGCGTGACATCCTACTGTTCTGGTCTGCCAAAGGCATTGACGGATTCCGCTGTGATATGGCAGAAATGGTTCCTGTAGAATTCTGGGGATGGGTGATTCCGCAAATCAAAGCCGAACATCCGGAACTGATATTTATCGCCGAGATCTATAATCCGGGAGAATACAGGAATTATCTGTTCAATGGTAAATTCGACTATTTATATGACAAAGTAGGTCTGTATGATACGCTACGCGCCATTACCTGCGGATGGGAATCGGCAACTGCTATTCCACAACGCTGGCAAAGCTTGGGAGGTATCGAAAAACGAATGCTCAATTTCCTGGAGAATCATGACGAGCAGCGCATAGCTTCCGATTATTTTGCCGGAAACGGCTCGAAAGCCATCCCCGCAATGATTGTATCGGCTTGCATGAATATCAACCAGTCATGATTTACTTCGGGCAGGAATTGGGAGAACATGGCATGGATACGGAAGGTTTCAGCGGGCGTGACGGAAGAACTACTATCTTTGATTACTGGAGTGTGGACAGCATACGCCGCTGGCGCAACGGAGGCAAGTTTGACAATAAATTCCTGAATGAGGATGAAAAGCAATTGAAACAATTCTATACCCGCCTGCTGAATATATGCAACAGTGAAAAAGCCATACGGGAAGGTGTGTTCTTTGACTTAACCTATGCCAATCTGGCCGGATGGGTGTTCAACGAACATAAGCAATACGCCTTTTTACGAAAACAGGATGATGAACTGATATTAATTATGGTCAACTTTGACTCCATACCGGCACGTTCAGCCGTCAATATTCCGCAACATGCGTTTGATTATTTAGGCATCCATCGTTATGGAGAATATGAGGCAACCGAATTGCTGACCGGAAACACAGAGAAGCTCACTCTTATGCCGGACAAAACAACTCCCGTATTACTAGATGGAATGAATGGAAAAATTCTGAAATTCAAGCTATAGTTTCCCACTACAGATTACTCAGATTAACACAGATACAGATTGAAATAGTCAATAAATCGTATTTCAATCTGTGTAATCTGTAGTGAAAAAATATTTTAATTCTAGGAAAATACAAATTCTTTCATTGTCCTATCTCTTCAACAGACCAATTTTCAAGTTCAGTTTAAAATAATAGACTCCGTTCTCACGTTCCAGATATCCATATTTATCTTTTTCAGTGGAACTTTTCTCAAACCGGGAATTAACAAACAGGAAATCGGCAAAGACCTGACGGTCAGCTTCTGATAACAAAGTATCTCTCCATTACCATCTACAAACAGAAAACCGGATATAGCAGAATCTATCCCATTAAAGATCTTGGCAGGACGCATTCCCAAAGCCAAAGCCATAAGAAACTGCTTCATCTTATATTCATAATAACTATGCTTATGAATCAATTCATCCTTTATTTTCAACGGATTGATTTGTTTGATTGCTTCTATCAGGTCACTAACTTTGGATATGCCATCCAAATGCATGACACGCAACATCTCGCCCAACATACGGGGAAAATGAAGATCTATCATGCAAAGATTACTGCGGAATACTTTATCGGCCACATCATTATATTTCAAGATTCCTCCCAAACGTTCTATCATCAACATACGCCCTGCCACATCATCTTCTTCACCAAAAGCATTAATTTTGTTTACGGTAGGAGTAGCGAATTTAACACCTGTCTGCTCGAACTTCAAATTGGCGGCACGCCTCCATCCAACAACGGGAACATAGTCCCCAAACGGGAACGAACGCAAAAACCTACCAACGGGGCCTCTATACCGTAAAAAGCAACATAAAAATCAGTACGGTCATCCGTCTTTGCTTCCAAGTCATAAATGGCGACTTCATCCAAAAATTCTTCCACACCGTCGGGAGACATCACATCATTCTCGCGACTCTCTTTGACAGCAGCAAAAACCAACTCTGCCACAGCCGCAAAATCCTCACGAGGTATCTGCTTATCTATCTTTTCCCCACAAATACGTACGGTCGCCTCATCCTCCAGAATATAACGGCGTGTCCCGTCATGTTCCTCACGCTGTACCATCGCCACAGGAAACTTTTGCACTTCATTCCTTTTCACATCAGGCGTACCTGCATACACATATCCGTCCGCTAACAAGCGGAAAAAGGCGTAAAGCTCGCCCCACTCTCTCTTTGTCGCTTCAAATGCCATATATTTTCTCTTTTTACTATCGTCAGCTATTTTTTAACGGCTGCAAAGATACGCAAAAGAAGTCTTAAAAAACAGGTTTTCGAGAAATACAAATATTAAACAATGTTATATAGCATACTTTTTAAGTCTGATTATTTGCTATTTTCCAAAAAGTCCGTATCTTTGCAATGTGTTTTTCATAGTATTAGATTTAAGGTTAACAAAGGTTGGAGCAAGGCGTTGCTCCTTTTTTATTTATCCCCTTATTTTTATGATAAAACAAGTATTTCTTTTAATCCACAAACCTCGATCTATCTTAAATCAGTTCTCAACAAAATCCCTCCAATAGGATAATCAGGTAGAAATTTATGAAGGGAACACGGATGTCATTTATATTCCAATCGAACCGATGAATTAGCATTTATCAACAAATGTATCACAAATCACTGCATTTCTATAAACCTGTTCCTTATCCGGTTTGTTCTAAATAGCAAAGACAATCTTTATAAATGATAGAATCATGAAATTAAAAAAAGGAAGTATTGCATTACTAACATTGGCAGGTATGTTCTATATGAGCGTACAAAAAGCGGATGCATGCACGCGTGCCGTCTATATCGGACCGGACAATATGGTAGTAACCGGACGTACAATGGATTGGAAAGAAGATATTATGAGTAATATCTATGTTTCCCCAGAGGAATACAACGTGCAGGATATAATAAAGAAAATACCGTGAAATGGACTTCAAAATACGGCAGCGTCATTGCAACAGGATATGATATAGGTACGTGTGACGGAATGAATGAAAAAGGATTGGTTGCCAGTCTGTTATTTTTGCCAGAATCCGTCTTTGACCGTCAGGGAGATACACGTCCTGTCATGGGAATCAGTATATGGACACAATATGTACTGGACAATTTTGCCACCGTACATGAAGCTGTCGAGGAACTGAAAAAAGAATCATTCCGCATTGATGCTCCCCACATGCCCAACGGTTCAGCTTCCACTCTTCACCTGGCTAATTACAGATGAAACAGGAAATACAGCGGTTCTGGAATATCTGGACGGGAATTTAAGCATACACGAAGGAAAAGAATTCCAAGTGATGACCAATTCTCCACGATATGATTATCAGTTAGCTATCAATGATTACTGGAAAGAAATAGGAGGATTGCAAATGCTGCCGGGTACAAACCGTTCCAGCGACCGCTTTGTGCGTGCCTCTTTTTTATATACATGCAATCCCTCAGACTCCGGACGCTAAAATAGCTGTACCAGTGTACTCAGTGTGATGCGTAATGTATCCGTCCCCTTCGGAATTACCACACCGGACAAACCTCATATATCTTCCACCCGCTGGCGCTCTGTATCCGATCAGAAGAATAAAATATATTATTTTGAATCGGTCATGACTCCTAATCTGTTTTGGTTGGATTTGAAAAAAATAGACTTTAGTCCCAAAGCCGGAATCAAGAAACTGCCTCTCACCAACGGAAAGATTTATGCAGGGGATGCCGTAAAAGATTTAAAAGACAGCGACTCATTCGTCTTTTTATTTCAAACCCCTGTGATGTAAAATAGTAAAATCAGTATGACGTTCATGCCTCATGAAAATCGGTTGAGAGCCTCGTGAACGTCATACATTTTTACGAATGTGCTCCCCCTTTGGCATTAAGTATCTTTTAAAATTCGTTGTTTTATAATAATACAAAAGCAATCATTTCCTCTCTGCTTCCTCATTACAAAAGAATAATTTATCTTTGAACGGATTTTAATATCCCATCAAAATCAGAACAAAAATAAAAATAACTATGGAACAACCATCACTCAACGACCATAATAAACAGGAGTACCCTCCCATGCATACCACAGAGCATGTCATAAACAGGACAATGGTCAATCTTTTCGGATGCGGACGAGCAATATCCGCCCATATAGAACGCAAAAAAAAGCAAGCTGGATTTTGCGCTGCAAACATGTCCGGAAGAAACGGATATTACAAGAATAGAAAACACCGTAAACGAAGTATTGCGAAGAAATTTGCCCGTTACAATGGAATTTATCTCTCAAGAGGAAGCTATAGGACGTTTTGACATGAAACGCTTACCGGAAAAAGCTTCCGAAACCGTACGGATTGTAAAAGTCGGCGATTACGACGAATGCCTCTGTATAGGTCAACACGTGAAAAATACGTCCGAAATAGGTACATTTAAAATTATAAGCTACGACTATAAAGACGGAATCTTCCGTATGCGGTTCAAGCTGATATAGAACGACTGTCAATCTGTCCCCCCTAAAATTACAAATTGGCAGTAGTCTTGACAATCAAATGTTTAAAGAGGCTTACCAACTTTTAATGCAAAGGTTTAATCTTTAAGAAAACCTTTATAGGTTTAAAAGAGTGCAATATAAACCGCATATCATCGAACTAATGGTATGCGGTTTGCATTATGGATAGTGAATGACAAAACCGAAAGGTGAAGGAATTCAGAAATAAACAAAATGTTTAACCAAAACCTATAGGAGATTAAGATTATGATGCCAGTAAGAAGATCAAACCAAACATGGTTACCAAGTATTTTTAATGATTTCTTTGATAACGACTGGATGGTAAAAGCCAATGCAACAGCTCCCGCCATCAATGTTATTGAAAGTGACAAAGACTACAAAGTAGAAGTCGCCGCTCCGGGAATGACCAAAGAAGATTCAAGATTCATATCAACGAAGACAACGACTTGGTTATCTCTATGGAAAAGAAAACAGAAAGTACTGAAGGTGATAAAGAAGGCAAGAAAGAAAGCCGTTACTTGCGTCGCGAATTCTCTTATTCTAAATTTCAACAGACATTGATCCTGCCTGATGATGTAGATAAAGATAAAATTGATGCAAAAGTAAACGATGGTGTATTAACTATCGAGCTGCCGAAGCGTACGCCGGAAGACAAAGAAAAAAGCAGCTAAGGTTATCGAAGTTAAATAACATGCTCTCAAATTCAGAAAAGAGGGATTGCCTATGAAAGGGCAGTTCCTCTTTTGTTTTTATAAAAGTCCGTTTCTATTTACTATAGGTTCATCGTAACTTACAACCCAAAGATATAAATCTTTCACCTGCAAGATCTATAATCTTCCGGGGGTAAGATCTATAATCTTCGCATTGCATCCTCCCTTCCCTATTCTGGTCCATATTGTCGGCTGTCTTTACGCACTATACCTCGCTAATGTCTACTTAACATATTTATCCAACACTTTTTCCAAGGCATTTTGTGAAACCGGCTTAGTCAGAAAATCATCGCATCCGGCTTCTATAGCTCTGTCTTTGTCGGACTCAAAAGCAAAGGCAGTCAAAGCGACAATAGGCACTTCTTTTGAATAAGAACGAATCAGGCGCGTAGCTCCAGCCCATCCATATGGGGCATCTTGATATCCATCAAAATCAAGTCAGGCTGATGTTCTTTAAATTGATTCACCGCATCCTCTCCATCCTTAGCCCATAGCAGATTACATCTTTTTCCTAACAATGTCTTTAACAGCAAAAAGTTGCTGTCCACATCTTCCGCCACCAGTACTGTTCTTCTTTGCAATACTTTTCTCAGTCCCGTACTCCCTGATTCCGGACACTTCGTACCCCTTCCGGATTCCGGACATTTTTTACCCGCCTTATAAGGAATCGTAAAACGAAAAGTAGAACCTTCATTCAGTTTGGATTCCGCAGTAATCTCTCCACCTATTTTTTCTACAATCACCCTACAAATCGCAAGTCCCAAGCCTGTTCCCTGAACAAAAGTATTCAGTTTCACGAAACGCTCAAAAATCATTTTAATCTTCTCCTCGGAGATCCCCATCCCTGTGTCTTTTACATAAAAAATCAATATACTCCTTCCTCACTTCAAAACCAAAACGGATTTCCCCTTTGAAAGTAAATTTTATAGCATTGGTTATCAAATTTGTAACGACTTGCATAATTCGGTTCTGATCTTCATTGATTATCAAGCTGGTGTCTTTATTGTCTAATATCAAAACAACCCCAGTCTGCACCCGATCCTTGTGCATCTCATACACATTACGGCACAATTCTCCCAAGTCCATTGGATATCTGACGTATTCCAATGTACCGGCCTCTATTTTTGCCAAATCAAGAATATCATTGATTAATTGCAACAATATTTCCGAATTCTGGTTGATAATATCCGAATAAAGTTTTTCATCCGCCACATTATCCGCCATAGTCATCGAAAACGGAAAACCTACTATTGTCATTACGAAAGGAGTACGGATTTCATGGCTCATAATTGGCTTGAAAAGGTCTGTTTCAGCCTGTCGGACTGCTCAGCTTGATACGGGCCTGAACCAGCTCTTGCTCTATGTTCTGCATATTAGTAATATCCCACGAAATGCCAATAATAAGCGGTGCACGCCCTTCCAGAGGAACTAATGTTTTTAAAGTCTGCACGATGCGGGTCTCGCCTGTAGCCGTCACATACGTTTCCTGCATTTCCATGCGCTCTCGGGTACGGATCAATTCCAAATCATCCCGATGAAACTTCTCCGCATTCTCATGCTCAGGAAACACTTCAAAATCAATATGACCCAATGCCTTGGAAGCAGGAATTTTAGAGTGACTGGCAAATGCTTTGTTCCAATAAAGGTATCGGAAATCATCCTCAGGGTCTTTCACAAACAAATAAACAGGAATATTATTCAGTATGGCATCCATCAGATAATTCAGTTCACGCAATTCGTCACGGTTCTTGATAACATCCGTTATATCCTGCGTAAAGAACCAAATCATTTCCTCACCCTGATTTTGAATCATAAAAGCCGAAACCTGATGAACACGAAGTTTTGTTTCTCCCACACGGGTATATTTAGCACGATAAGCAAAATTACCTCCATTATCACGAATCTCTTGAACACGTTTATCAAATATTTCTTTGGTATTCAGAGAAACAGGTAAATCATAAACTTTTTGTGTGCCCAACTCCTCTTTCACTCCATATTCCTCAATAAACTGCCGGTTGGCATAAACTAAGGTTCCGTCAACCGATACAGCCAGAATACTATCACTGACCTTATCCAGTACCCGTTTAAATATTTCCAAGTTCTGCTGTGTGGCAACTCTTTCACTAATATCACGACACATTATCAGTACATATTCTTCATCTAAGGGGAAAATACGATTTTCATAATAATGAAGTGTCCCGTCCACATCCAATTCATGATGGGCGGTAGAACCTCTACCTGTCGCAATAGCCTTCTGAAGATTATTATGTATATTGTGATAAGCTTCTTTAGGAACCATATCCTGCATACGCATCCCTTTAAAATCATTGTTGGATACACCCACATGATTGGTTTCTTCATTAGACACCACTTCTATACCCGTTTCCTCATGATTGAATACGGTGAGCATATCCGGCAAAGAATCTAATATTCTTACCGCATATTTCTCCTTGAAACTAACGCTATCAAAGTTTTTTTTCAGAAGAAGATAATTTTTCTTTCAGCAGCCTGTTCTCCTCTTTCAACGATTCAATTTCCTGCTCTAATGCTTTAAGCTTGTGTTCACAATCCATTTGTATTGAATATCTTTAGGATTCCTAATCGGACAAAAATTAGGAAACTTTTGTGAACAAAGAAAGA
>ENA-OQAN01000825-OQAN01000825.1-human-gut-metagenome-genome-assembly--contig:-NODE-825-length-14993-cov-2.775864_pt1 | contig 14993 bp, 19 predicted proteins | sample MGYA00242735_ERZ504527 | MGnify/ENA primary metagenome ERZ504527 (study PRJEB26092, sample SAMD00036230) | human gut metagenome | host: Homo sapiens | study: EMG produced TPA metagenomics assembly of...
GGGTGCTATTTATAAAGCGTCCCTGTTTGTTCACTTTATAAAGGCTATTTCCCCTCTGAACAACTATGAGGATGAACCTTCCGTGTCTAATGGTATCCTGTACCAACTTCCTTCGTCCCACCTGTTCATACACCGAGTGCCCGCTAAGCTTTCTATCAAATCACAAGTTTCGTAGGATTGAATTTATGACAATCAATGTGCTTAAAAACTATTTAAAAAATTAAATGCAATATATCATTATCAATCTGAAACTCAGTATACATTATACAGTGAGCAAATTCTGATTTCCCAGGTTAATAAATTGGAATTGTCACTTCCGGCATAAGCAAAACGGATGTCCTGCCGGATCAAACATGGTTACAAAATCATCTCCTCCAAATTGACTTTCCGCTTTCTTTGCTCCCAATGATTCCGCTTTCTTAACCATTTCTGCAACATTATCAACCTGAAAATCAAAATGCATCTGTTTTTGTTGTTTTCCTGCATTTTCTGGCCATACAGGAGGAACATAATCTTTTCCTTCAATAAACAAAAAAACAATCCCCGAAAGAACTACGGACAGCCGGTCTTGCAAATAGTTCACACATTTCCCAACCTAATAATTCTCCATAGAATCTTTGCAATTTTCTTTCATCATCACAATCAACCATAACATTCCCTAAGACCACTTCATCTACCATATTTTTAACATCCTTTCAAATCCAATTTGTCTTTATCCCCAATGTGGCATAACCAGCTGATAAACAAATGCAATCACAATGGATAATCCAATTTCGATAGCATACTCTTTCAGTTTTCTTCTCAAGAGTATTACACCAATTATCCATGTAAGTACCTCCAAAAAATGGTATATATAAAAGCCCTGGATAATATTGAGATTAAATGCCTGTGCAAGTAAAACACCCATAATTATGCTTGATATGAATATTGCAATAATACCTTCCCCCTTTGCATACCAACATATATATGCCATAAAGAATGTAACAAAAGAAATCGCTATCCATATCATCATATAGGTTTTCGGCAAGAACCCCAAAATGTAATTGCAATAGAGATAGTATCCTGCCAACATGCTTATAAAGAAAAAGAATGTGTTAATAGCAGCTCTCAATGGAGATTTCGCATACACAGAAATTATAGTTGCCAATAAATCCATATTGCCAAGCGTCCAAAATAGTTGCGGATATCCAGTTGCTGTATTATCACTGGAAAGCATTTGCAGTTGTACCATCCAGCCATTTTCTGCAAGACACCAAGTGCAAACCCAAACAGGATTATTCCTGCTGTTTCGGTTATCTGCCTGTTTAGTGGAATATCTTTTTCTTGGCGCCCATAATCATTTTCAAGAAATGATTTAATTTTCAACACCTCCAAAAATTCTAATTTTTCTACTAAGCAGATCGGATTTTATCCTTTTAATCCTCTTGCTTGTCTGTCCATATCTTCAATAACAATATCGTAAATTTCTCCGAGTTGCGAACAGTATTCTAGCACTTTCCATGGTTCATTTGTATGAAAATGAATTTTAATCAGTTCTTCATCTCCAACTGCTAACAAACAGTCCCCATTAAAATTGTTCGTGAAATATTCGCTGATTTTATCTTCATCAAGATTTTCGCCTTCAATTAAAAGTTGAGTATCATATTTAAATTCTAACATACTTATCCTCCAAATTCTGTGTTATATAGTAAACGCACCATAGTGCGTACTATCAATTGATTAGCCACTCATCAGAGTGGCATATTTTATAAGTTACTTTCTACATTTCTCTGGCAACTTATCTGACCAAGGAAGCAGATCCTCACAGAAACTTGTATCATGATCTTCCATATGTTTTGGAATCTCTGTGAGTAAATATTCAAAATAATCGTATGGTTTCAGATTGTTTGCTTTTGCTGTTTCAGCAATACTATAGATGATTGCACTTGCTTCAGCTCCTGCAATGGTATCAATCATGACCCAGTTTTTCTTGCCAACACAGAATGGCGGATTGCCTGTTCTGCGGCATTATTGTCTAGTGGGACATCACCATCTTCAAGAAACACACGCAAATATTTTTCCTGATTCAATGAATACGTGAATCCATTTGCTGTTTTATTCTTTGGCATCACAGACAACAAGTTTTGTTTTGCCCACGCAAAATAAGCATCTACCAGAGGCTTCACAGTCAGCTGTCGATGTTTCAAACGTTCCTCAGAACCTAACTCCTTGAGTTTATTATCCTCACGATAAATCGCTTGGATTGTTTTAATGCAAGATATGCAAGTGACATTTTCTGACTCGCCTTCGGCAAAGCCTTTACCGCTTCATCAAAGCGACGTCTCACATGTGCCCAACGTCCGGCAATCTTCAGGTCTTCACGTTCTTCTGCAATCGTGTGGTAAACCTGGTAGCCATCCGTTATACAGACTCCACGAAATTCCTTTAGGAAGGATCTTGGATGGTTTGCATTACGAGTAGGTTGATACTCATATAGGACAATCTGCTTATCAAGATACATCATATAGTGGTTCAGTTGTCAAGACAAAAATCTAAGCTTTTTATAATGAACTGATATATGTAACTGGGTAGGGGAGAAAATCCCCCCTTAGGCTGCATGATCATCCAGTAACAGAATCGGATAATAGCAGGATGCCGGTGTTTGATTATTGAGTGCAGAATGACAACGTTCAAAGTTGTAAGTGTGCACATATTTACCGATTGCCTTCCGTGCTTCTCTGATATTGTTATATTGGGTCAGATATGCTTCCTCGTACTTGAAGCTTCGGAACCATCGTTCAATCATGATATTGTCAGCCCACCGGCTTTTACCATCCATGCTTTGACGGATCTGGTTCTCTTTGAGGAAATTCATGTACTCATTGCTTGTAAACTGACAGCCCTGATCTGAATTCAGGATAACAGGTTTTGCCACTATAAACGCCTTTTTTAACGCAGTTATGACCATTCTGGTATCCAGAGTATCATCGACTTCCCAGCCAACGATACAGCGGCTGTACCAGTCAATCACAGCGGTCAGATACAGAAATCCACGCTTAATGGGGATGTATGTAATGTCGATTGACCATGCCTGATTTGGACGGTCGATAACGGCGTTACGTAGCAGATACGGGCAGACTTTAGCCTGTCGCATACGTTTAGAAAGGTTCATTTTTGGATAAATTGGATCAATCCCCATTTCATTCATATAACGGCGCGTTTTCCGGCGACCAACCTGATGCCCACGCTTCTTCAGTTGAGCAGACAGTTGTCGTGCTCCCCAGGCCGGATTATCCGTGTGTAATCGATCTATGATCGATTTGCAATCCAACTCCTCCTGAGATATGGGCATGCCCTTGTAATAAACACTGGTACGATTGATATCAAGAAGTGTAGCTCCTGTTTTAACTGGAAGTTCTTTAGTCTTCAAAAGGTTTTGGACTAAATTTACTCTCGTAGTCAGGTCCAAGTGTTTCTTCAGATTTTTTTTTCAACCAATCCACCTGCATGGTGAGCTGGCCAACTTTTTTCGCATATTCAGCTTTTTCCTTGCGTTCTAAAGCGAGTTTTTCTTTCAGATTATCCTCTCGTGTGTCATTAAAAACCACGGATGCTTTATCGAGGAACTCCTTCTTCCAGTTGCGGAGAAGATTCGGCTGAATATTGTTTTCGGTTGCGATTGTATTTAAGTCTTTTTCTCCTTTGAGCAGTTCAATCACTAATTCTGATTTGAATTTGGCAGAGAAATTTCTTCTTGTTCGAGACATAATAATAATCCTTCTTTCTGTAGTGTTTACAGTATATCAGATTCATTAAGAAATGTCTCTTGAAGTGTCTTAAATTACGATACCATTATATTCCTTTCAGTATTTCCACACTTTCTAACTCTCATTATAACAGATACCATATATTTATGCTAATCATCAAACTACAAAATATAGAATTCCTCTGCTCTTCTTTGAATATCTGCCCGAAACGGCATTGACTTGTTCCTTTTTATCATCAGCCCCGGCCAGAACAGCCACGGCTGATGATATTAGATCGGATATTCTCCGATGTAGATTCTTATTTTATCTTCTTTGCAAATTCTTCCACAGATTTCGATTGGAATGCCATCCTGATCCACTCTTTCAGTACATCCAAATCACCTTGTTCTTCAATTTGATCCGAAAGTACTTTAGGAACCGTTCCAAGATTCTGCAAAAATAAGAGTAACGTATCCTTACTCTCAGAAATTCGCCCCTCTGCAACTCCTTCAGCACGCCCTTTTGCAAATCCGGCAGCCCGTTCTTCTTTCAGCATCTCTTCAAAAATCATAAAGCGTTCCTCCATCTCCCGACTTCCCTTAACGTTGCGGATAAACTTCTGTAACTGCTCCACATATGGGTCGTGAAACTCCTTTTCGCTTCCCTCAAGATCCTCTTTCATGTACTGCAGAAATGTGACCAATTCTCCCGGAACTTCACTTTCGTTCTTTCCACGGGTATTTAAAAACACAGTGGTTCGCCCATCTTCCAAATCCACATTTTCAGATTCCTGACACGTTGTCCGAAAGGTATATCGATACTTGTCTTTTCCAAATGGATCAAAATCACAGATAAAAATAACATAGGTATTCGGAAGTTCCGTATAATCTTCTCCGGTCAGCAACATCTCCATGTCCATCTGACTCTGATAATAACGGCTTCTCTTTCCAAGTGCCGGCTTTCTCTCCACCTGCATTTCCACGTTATAACGCGTCTGCTTCTCATCTTTTGCATACACATCCAGGCGAACACCTTTATACTCCGGATGATACACTATGCTTTTTTCTTTGCTGACATCCACTCGATCGATCTGTATCTCCAACACTCTTTCTAAAAGACCTTTGCAATTATCTTCGTCCATCATCACTGCGCCGAACATAAAATTATCTTTGATCGTGAGTTCCTTTAATCGTTTTGTTCTTCCCATTTTATTCCTCCATTTGCAGAGGAATTCTATAAGATGATTATAGCAAACCCGGTTATGAAGTCAATACACTTTTCTTAGCTTTGATAAGACGCTCCTCCGGATAAGTGACTTAGTATCCAAACAAAAAATCATCCAAATCCTGAAGTGCTTCTCTCAATTCTTCAATCAGAATTCTTGAGTATTCTTGCATATCGATGATTCTCCTTATATAGTGAACAGTTTTTCACACTCTTAAAACTTTCTCCACACCATTTTATTCACGACTCCTGTATAGCTCTGAATGATCTTCACAACTTTTGTAGACACATTTTCTTCTACATAATCAGGTACCGGGATTCCATAATCTCCATTTTCATTCATCGCTACTGCTGTCTCCACAGCCTGTACCAGTGAATTGCTGTCGATTCCGGCAAGTACAAAGCAGCTTTATCCAGCGCTTCCGGCCTTTCTGTGGAAGTACGGATGCAAACCGCAGGGAACGGATGACCTACGGATGTAAAGAAACTGCTTTCTTCCGGCAGTGTTCCGCTGTCTGATACTACGGCAAATGCATTCATCTGCAGGCAGTTATAATCGTGGAATCCTAACGGTTCATGCTGAATGACACGTTTATCCAGCTGAAAACCGGATGCTTCCAGTCTCTTTCTGCTTCTTGGGTGACAGGAATATAAGATCGGCATATCGTACTTCTCTGCAATCTTGTTGATTGCCTCAAAGAGAGATAAGAAGTTCTTCTCTGTATCAATATTCTCTTCACGATGTGCAGAGAGCAAGATATATTTTCCCTTTTCCAATCCCAAACGGGCATGTACATCGGATGCTTCGATTTTTTCCAGATTATCATGCAGCACTTCTGCCATTGGAGAGCCTGTCACATAAGTACGTTCTTTCGGCAATCCGCAGTCCGCAAGATAACGGCGGGCATGTTCTGAATATGCCATATTCACATCTGAAATAATGTCTACAATACGGCGGTTTGTCTCTTCCGGAAGACACTCATCTTTACAACGGTTTCCTGCTTCCATATGGAAAATCGGAATATGAAGACGCTTCGCCCCGATCACGCTCAGACAACTGTTCGTATCACCCAGAACCAGTACTGCGTCCGGTTTTATCTCTGCCATCAATTTATAAGATTCGGAAATAATATTTCCCATGGTCTCTCCGAGATCTGCACCTACTGCATTCAGATACACATCCGGATCATCCAACTCCAGATCATGGAAAAATACACCGTTTAAGTTGTAGTCATAGTTCTGTCCGGTATGCGCCAGAATGGTATCAAAATAGTTCCGGCACTTTTTGATCACTGCTGCCAGGCGGATAATCTCCGGACGAGTCCCTACAATGATCAATAATTTCAATTTCCCATTATTCTTAAATGTCACTTCTGTTTTCATTCTATTCTCCCTCACAGCGGGTATGCTCGCAATGGAACCACTTCGCCCGCCTCAATTTTTGTTGCTCTTGGAATCCGATTTTCTGCCTTGATCACAGTCCCCGGAGAAATATGTACGCCTTCTTCGATCACACATCCATGGTCTACAATCGAACCACAATTGATAATACAGCCCGATTGGATCCGACAATCTGTATTTATGATCGCAAGCGGCAATACAACTGTTCCGACTCCTACTTCTGCAGTGGGACTTACATAAGCTGTGGCATGTATCAATCGCGGAAGTACAATCTGCGCATCGGATAACTTTTTCATCCAATCCAAACGCATTTCATTGTTTCCAAATGCAGGATACATCTCTGTATTCCCATCGGCAAATTTCATATATTCTGAGCATGTTCCCAATATCAAATCTGATGTTTCCTGTCCGTCATCCAGAAATAAATCTGCTCATATTTTCCAGACTGCCTTGCAATGTCTGCTACGGTTTTCGTATCCGCCTGCTCCTAAGATGATCAATCTCATTTTTCTTCCACCTTTTCAAAAAAATGTATCCGGATGCTTCGGATCAAACTGCTCGTTTGCCCACATCACAGTTACGAGATTCTCTGTTTCTGACAAATTGATGATATTATGTGTGTATCCCGGAAGCATATGGATTGCCTCGATCTTCTCGCCGGAAACCTCAAATTCGATCACTTCATCCGTTCCGATCTTGCGTTCCTGAATCAGACCATGTCCAGACACTACAATAAAAAATTCCCACTTGCTGTTGTGCCAGTGTTCTCCTTTTGTAATTCCTGGCTTCGAAATATTCACAGAAAACTGTCCACAATTTGCTGTTTTCAACAGCTCTGTAAAGCTTCCTCTGTCATCCACATTCATCTTCAGTGGAAAACTGACCTCCTCTTTTGGCAGATAAGACAAATATGTCGAATATAATTTCTTTGCAAACGAATCCTCTGGGATTTCCGGGATCAGAAGGGTTTTCGGCTGATTTTTGAATGCTTCTAATAAATCTACGATTTCTCCCAACGTTGCCTTATGGGTCGTTGGAACATAACAATATCTTCCTGCTTCATCTGCTACCGGATCCAATTCCTGATATTCACAGTGGTGTTCTTTGCCTTCCAGAGCATCCAGCATCTCCTCTACCAGATCGTCAATGTAAAGAAGCTCTAATTCTGTAGCCCTGTCATTGACCTGTATCGGCAAATTGTTTGCGATGTTATTGCAGAATGTAGCTACCGCACTGTTGTAATTTGGTCTGCACCATTTTCCGAAAAGATTCGGAAAACGGTACACCAGTACTTTTGCTCCACATTCTTTACCATATTCGAAAAATAACTCTTCCCCTGCCAGCTTACTCTTTCCATAATCAGACTGTCCATAACGTCCGATCAAGGTTGCCTGAATGGAACTGGAAAGCATCACCGGACAGGTATTGTGATGCTTTTTCAAGGTGTCTAACAGTTTCGATGCAAATCCGAAATTTCCATCCATAAACTCAGACTGCTCTTTTGGCCGGTTCACCCCGGCAAGATTGAAAACAAAGTCTGCTTTCTCACAATATGTATCTAACAAGGATTCCTCTGTATCAATGTCATATTCGAAGATTTCATCGATTGTAAGATCTCTTGTTCTGTTTTTTCCGTCTTTGATACAATATAAGTTGGCTGCAAGGTTTTTTCCAACAAAACCTTTTGCTCCTGTTATAAGAATGTTCATTATCGATTCTCCCACTCCGCTAATTCATCTCTGATATACTGCAGTGTCAACAATTTTTCTTTCACTTGCTCTACATCCAGTAATTCTGTATTGCTGGAATTAAATTCTGTCAATGTGTTTCTTTCCACATCCCCTTCTTTGAAGTACTTATCATAATTCAAGTCTCTCTTATCACATGGCACACGGTAGAACTCACCCATATCAATTGCGTTTGCACATTCTTCATTTGTAAGCAATGTCTCATACATTTTTTCTCCATGACGGATACCGATCACCTTGATTTCATGTCCAGGTGCAAACAATTCTGTCACGCTTTTGCCAACACTTCTATCGTACATGCAGGCGCTTTCTGTACCAGAATATCTCCGCTTGTCCCATTTTCAAATGCAAACAGTACCAAATCTACAGCTTCTTCCAAACTCATAATAAATCTTGTCATAGAAGGTTCTGTAATGGTGATCGGATTACCTGCTTTGATCTGTTCGATCCAAAGCGGGATTACTGATCCACGGGAACACATAACGTTTCCGTAACGAGTACAGCAGATTTTCGTTTTTTCCGGATCTACGGTTCTTGATTTAGCTACAATGACTTTCTCCATCATTGCCTTGCTTGTCCCCATTGCGTTCACAGGATAAGCTGCTTTATCTGTAGAAAGACAGATAACAGATTTTACACCTTCTTCAATTGCAGCTGTTAATACATTTTCTGTACCGAGTACGTTCGTCTTTACAGCTTCAATCGGGAAAAACTCACAAGATGGAACCTGTTTTAAAGCTGCTGCATGGAAGATATATCTACCCCATGCATCGCATTCTTTACAGATGCCAGGTCACGAACATCCCCGATAAAGAACTTAATCTTATTTGATGCTTCCGGCATTTTTGCTGGAACTCATGTCTCATATCATCCTGTTTTTCTCATCACGTGAGAAAATACGGATTTCTTTGATATCGGTTTCTAAAAATCCATTGAGAACAGCGTTTCCAAAAGAACCTGTTCCTCCTGTAATCATTAATGTTTTATCTTTAAATACACTCCTATAAATGAGCAAATTTGAAAAATTGCACAAAACTACACTGCGAATTTCATAAATGAATCAAAATCATTACTTTCCTTTGCGCATTGAAAAAGATAACGATACTTTTCCAACTGAATGGTATCACAGATTTCGTGATATCCAGTTTCAAACGAGCAGAACCTACCAGTACCCACTGCACACATGAAATGTGCCAGTGACATAAGCAGCCAGTACCTTTTGATTCCCTGTGCAGAGCGTATCTGATAGCCGTCCAGTGCCAGTTTCTCCTTACACTGGCGGAAAAATACTTCAATCGGCCATCGACACACATACCAGGAAAGAATCTCCTGTGTAGATAGGGCTACGTTTGTACTGATGAAAGCACGCAATGCTTTGGGATTACCAAATGCTTTTTCCGGATAACTCAAAAGAACTACCGCATTTTCTATGCCGTTGAGGTTTCCCTCGTACCGGTACACAAATCTCTCCAAAACCGCCCCAAAAACTGTACTAAACTTTTCCCCTAAAAGCGTCTGGAAAATAAGCACAAGCAACAAGGCTGGAAAGAGAATTTTGCCTATTACAAATAATACTCTACACCTTTCCGGCTGCGGATGAAATCCTGTACCTCTTTCAACTCTTCTGCTATCCGGCAGGACGGAAGCGCACACATCACATCTTCGTGATACTTGCCGCCTTTTACCGCCCGAATATCTAAAATAGACACCACACAAGTATCAGTTTCTGTCCGAATGGCTCTCCCAAATCCCTGGCGCAGTTTCTTCTGCATATCCGGCACAATGATGGACTGAATATAGGTTTCCAGGGAATCATAGGTTTCCTTCTCTGCTTCACTGATGGGATCCGGCACTGCAAAGGGCAGTTTCACAATGATAAGGGAAGACACCATATCTCCCGGAAAGTCTACTCCTTCCCAACAAGAGCCTGCTGCAAACAGTACCCCATTCTCCATGGTCTTAAAGCGCAGGATTTCTTCCTGGGAGTGTCTCCATACTTCCACCATGGGAAATGGCAGGCTATCTCTTAAAATCTGATACACACTTCCCATCAGTGTATAAGAAGTAAACAGTACCAGCGTATGCCCATAAGTGGAACAGATCAGAGAATGGATATGGTTTGCCACCATCACCGCCTCTTCCCGGCTTCCTCTCCTGCAATGATCCAACGTCTTTGCAGGTATAGCAGACAATTCTTTTCGTAGGAAAAAGGGGACTCTGCCACATATTCCTGCACTCCTGCCCTTCCCTCCAGCCCGGTGATCTGCCTGGTGCGTAAAAAGCCTGTTCCTGCCTTTAGTGTCCCACTGGTCAAGATGGCGGACATTCCTTCTTCCCAGTTCCATAACATCTTCCGGAGCAGTCCTGGGATTTCCCGGCTAGCTGCACACAAAACGGGAAGCTGCTCTGTATCCAAATGCAGATAACGAACATATTTCTCATCGCTGCTACAAAAACACTCCAGCACATCCTTTGCTTCTTCCAGCCGGTTCCATATCCACTTTGGAACACTTCGCTCCAGCTTTTCTAAAAGAAATTCCAGCATCTCTACGCCTTCCCACAGAGAAACCACACTATTTGTTGTATTACGGAACGTTTCCCGGATTCCTTTTCCAATTCGGTGTTCTGCACCAACAACATGCAATGCGTCATGCATGACTGTCCGCAGGATTTTTGCCTCTTCTTTCTGATGCTCCCGTTCCAGATAATATGCTATTTCCCGGATATCATCCATACACAGGTTTTTTCCAAACATCTGCCTTGCCGCTTCCGGTAACTTATGAGCTTCATCTACAATCAACGTCCGATAATCAGACAATAAAGGCTTGTATCCTTCTGCTCTGTGATATGCATCTGCCAGTAAATAATTATGATTACAGATTTGAATGAACACATCCTGTTTCCTGGATTCTTCCAGATATCTCTGATAGCGGCACATCTGCCTGCCCGGACATTCTCTTGGACAGAATTTCGGCACACAGACCAGCCTTCTGTCAAACCCGCTCAGATTCTTTACGCTATCCATATCGTAATGCTTTCGCAAGGACAGTAATGCTGCTTTTTGAACAGCATTCTTCTGTTTATGGCGGATTGCTTCGATTCGTTGTTCCAGCCTATTGTCACAGACAAAGTGTTCTTTCCCTTTTCGCACCACTGCCCGAAGCGGGGACTGAATGATTCCTTGCTCCAGCAGCACCCTGGACAAAAAGGGAATATATTCTGTTAAAATGGCTTTCTGCAATGCAATGCTGGAGGTGGACACCACCACCGGGCGCTGTTCCAATGGATTTCCTCGCCCTGTCAGCATGGAATACTTCCGCAATAATACACAGGCTACCAGATAGGCATAGGTCTTCCCAATTCCTACCCCTGCATCACACAAGGCAATCTGTTCTCCCAGCAGAGTATCCAGCATTTCATGGCATAGACGGATCTGCTCTTCCCTGACTGCCAGTCCCTGTTCCGGAAATAGCACCCGGAAGATCTTCTCCACTTCCTGATGCGCTCTTTTTTGATTTCTTATCGTTTCTTCTTTTCTTTGGTACCGTATTTGTCCTCGACTCCCCGGCTGCCACACCACATCTATGGTAGGGAACATTACAGGCGGATGCTTCGCTTGGCACCGCTCGCAGATTTTCTGAAAGTCTTGCTGATTACAACTTAGAGTCCATCCTCTTCCTTATGGGAAGAAATTCGTATCATTATCCCCCTCCGATGCTCCTGGCGAAAGACTGCGAAAGTCCATTCACAGCTATAAGGAGTCGCTCAGAATGAGAACAGGCACTGACAGTTTTCTCACGAAATGATCCGCCATAGTCTTTGGACAGACCTTTCCATAACAATCCAGCAGTGCTTGTCCCCATCCGTCCTGGCGCTTATGCTGTCACGCTTCTATCTTTGGGAACGTACCTGTAATGCTGGTATGTGGTTATCAAGGAACGAGGGGCAATTACCCCTTTCATATATAGAACCGATGAGATACCCCATTTTTCTTCACTTCTTCAAAACTTTTTTTAATTTTTTTCTTTAATCGCTCAATCCGTGTATAAATGGTCTTTTCCGGCAGTCCCATCTGGCCTGCAATTTCATGAACTGAAAATCCCCACATCTTCAGAAGTAAAATCTGCAGTGTTTTCTTATCCGACTCCAAAAGAACCTGTAACAGTTGCTCATTTTCCACACTGTCAAGTAACTGTTGAATATTAAGCACCACTGAAGATGGTTCTTCCAATTCCCTGGTGTATAATTCTTCTTGATTAGAAGAAAAATGTTCCCAGAATCTCGCTCCGCATTAAAGTCCTGCCAGTCTAATTCACGAAGTCTTTGGATTACCTCTTCACTGACACCGGATTTTCGCAAAATCCGTTCCTCCTGCTCCTTCCACTGTTTCCATTTAGATTCTTCTTTTGCTTTATGAAATGTCACCTTTCTTTTCCTCCGATCTGAATTTTTTTGAAATCAAATCGGAGTGGCGGTGACCTTGCCTTCTCACAGGCAAAAGACTGTATGAACCGGAGTTTTCTCCACAAAAAGAAAGATGCCGCAATCCTGTTTTGAATTGCGACACCACCAAACGCTGCATATGAAGTTAGGTTTTTCTCTTTTGTAGCTCTTTCCGGCACATACACTGCTCCTTTATGTCATGGAACGAAGCCCATTTTTTACATAAAGAAGTAGTATACAAAACGAATCTGTCATCAGACTGTCAGTTTTCCTGTCATTTCTTTTCTATTACAGTTACAACCAAATCTCGCCATATAAAAAGCAGGCTCCATTTTCAGAAACCCGCCTTCTATGATTCCTTATATACTTTTAAACAATATCCAACCTCTTTTACACTGCTGATTATATGCTCTGCATTTACATCTACTTTTTTCAATTTCTGTTTCAGTCGATGTACCATGCAGTAAATAATATTTGTAATATCCCATGTGGGTACTCCTGCCATACCAGTTGATAGATCTGACTGTATGTATATATCTTCCCGGCGTAGTTGCTAACAGATACAGAAAATCAAACTCCCTTTTTACAACAGGGATTCTTTTATGCTCCCATTCTGCTGTTCTTTGAAGTGGAAGGATTTTCAGTTTTCCCACCATAACAGGGATTTCTTCTTTTCTTTCCGATTTCCATTCTGTATAGCGGCGAATCAATGCATACGACTGCAGACTGACTTCTTCCGCTGTATACGGTTGTGTCAATACCACATCTGCCCCCCCAAGTAAATGATTTTATTTCGCATTTCAGAATGATCCGGTAATAAAACAATCATAGGTGTTATCACCAGCTTTCGGATTGCTTCTACAAGTTGGCATACTATTTCCAGTTCTCGTTTTACTGCAATTAAAATCAAATGATAAGAGAAAACTGTCAGGTTGGAAAGGGCATCCTGGATACTTTTCATTTGATAAAACTCTGCTCGTTGTTCCAACAAAATCAAACTTTCCCATGTCATTTCTCCTTCATCAGCAATTACTATAATTCTGTTTTTCTTTCACACCCCCATCTCTCTGTTTCTCATATTACAATTCCTCCACATGACTTTCTGTATAATGATAAAAATAGTTTTCATTTTTTAATAACGCCAGAAAAAATATTTGCTGCACTTCACATGAATTATTGCTTCATCCGGTATAAAATGAGTTTCATCAAAGACCTATCCTCATTTACTTACAAGTCCCGCAATTGATGTTCCATAAGCCAATAAACATTTCCATATCGAAAAAGTCTTTGATATATATACGAATAGTTAAATCTTTCCTTGTCTGCATTTGAATTTAACACCTATATATGTATTCTTCATATTCTCCCAGAACTATTTTTAAAGCGGTATTGTAATATCTACATTTTACATCATAAACCGAATTTTCCCACGGACACAAAAAATCTTTTTCCTGTCCAGAATTGAGTGACCTATAGTTTTTTTGCTTTATCATCCCATTTTTACAGTGCCTTTATCACAATTTCAGAAGAATGCACACCCATTTTTCGGATACAGCATAATTTTTCAACAGAATTATATTTTTGTTCTAAATTCTGGATAAAACAAAACTTTTGTCTTTTAAGACAATTATAAGTACTTGTTGGAAGCATCAAATACTCTATTGGTGCCCAATTCCCGTTTCCGATTAAAAACTTCAAATTATTCCAAAAAGATTTGTACAATTCGTAACACCGTGGATTTTTTTAAGTTTTTATATATCCCCTTGTAAAACTACTTTTTTCATTTTTTCCAAGTTATAAGCTGCTTAGAATATAATGGGCATTCTACCAAACTTAACGTTTTAACGTATGTACTGCAAAAAAGGTCTATATATTCTTCCAAGGTTATAATCGAATTTTCGTAGTATAAACTCATTGAACTCATTTCCACTTACTACACATTCGTTCCTAAATTTTAATTCTTCCACATGATTTTCTGCATAATGATAAAAAATAGTTTCCGTCTCTTTACAAGACCTAAAGAAATATTTATTGCCTTTTAAAAAGAAGTAATTAAAATCCTTTTTAACCATTAATCTGATAAATTTATACTTGTATCCGCAATAGATGCCATTTCTAAATCATGCGTTATGATAATACAAATTTTATCTGCAAAAATCAAATGAATCGACTCTTTCAGTAACCCACTAGTGTACTGTATTGTTGACATTTAACTAAATATTTATAGCTATTATAGCCGCTTCATGTTAAAATAAAAGAAAACAGCGGTGATTTATATGGCAAGACCAAGAAAAATATGTCATTAAACTTACAGATGATGAATTGAAGACATTAAAAATCTATAATTCGCAAAAAGTAATACATCTAAAAACTATTCGAAGCAGATGCCAGATTATTATTGATTTTGGATGAGGCTCATGGGAAAGTATTAACCCATGAGCAATCCGCAAAG
>ENA-OQAN01000827-OQAN01000827.1-human-gut-metagenome-genome-assembly--contig:-NODE-827-length-14969-cov-3.259129_pt1 | contig 14969 bp, 17 predicted proteins | sample MGYA00242735_ERZ504527 | MGnify/ENA primary metagenome ERZ504527 (study PRJEB26092, sample SAMD00036230) | human gut metagenome | host: Homo sapiens | study: EMG produced TPA metagenomics assembly of...
CATGGTGAAGGTTCCTACCCAGTGGACAACATCAAGTTCTTCTTCATCTACCAGTGAACTACATGTACTGGCGCTACTTCATGTGGAACTTTGCCGGACGCCAGAACGACATACAGGGACAGGGAGAAATCGAACACGGCAACTGGATTACGGGTATTCCGTTCATCGACAACGCACTGGTGGGCGACCAGACTCTCCTGCCCGGCGAGCTGAAGAACAACAAGGGACACAACGTATTCTACTGTCTGCCGCTGCTGCTCGGACTGATCGGTATGTTCTGGCAGGCTTACCGCGGAAACAGAGGCATCCAGCAGTTCTGGGTGGTATTCTTCCTCTTCTTCATGACGGGACTTGCCATCGTGCTCTACCTGAACCAGACTCCGCTCCAGCCGCGTGAACGCGACTATGCATATGCCGGTTCGTTCTATGCCTTTACCATCTGGATCGGTATGGGTGTAGCCGCCATTGCCGAATGGCTGCAAAAGAAGAAAGTGAGTGAAACCGCAGCTGCCGGAATCGCTACCGTATCTGCCTGCTGGTTCCCATCCAGATGGTAAGCCAGACATGGGACGACCACGACCGCAGCGGCCGGTATACCTGCCGCGACTTCGGACAGAACTACCTGAGCACCGTGCCGGAAAAAGGAAACCCGATTCTTTTCACCAACGGTGACAACGATACATTCCCCCTGTGGTATAACCAGGAAACAGAAGGATTCCGCACCGATGTGCGCGTCTGCAACCTGAGCTATCTGCAGACAGACTGGTACATTGACCAGATGCGCCGTCCGGCCTACGACTCCCCTTCAGTACCGATCAACTGGGAACGTATAGACTACGTATCCGGCCACAACGAGGCTGTTTATGTACGTCCGGAAGCCATGAGCACCGTCATGAACTATTACAAACAGAATCCCGAAGAAGCCAAACAGGAATTCGGAGACAATCCTTACGAACTGAAGAACATTCTGAAGCACTGGGTTCGTTCGCCGAAAGAAGGCCTGCAGATGATTCCTACCGACAGTATCGTACTGAAACTGGACAAGGAAGCCATCAAGCGTTCGGGTATGCTGGCACCGGATTCCATTCCGGAATACATGCACATTTCACTGAAAGGCAAGCACGTGCTCTACAAGAGTGAGCTGATGATGCTGGAAATGCTGGCCAATGCCAACTGGGAACGTCCCATCTACATGGCCATCACCGTAGGTTCGGAAAACCATCTGAACCTGACCAACAACTTCCTGCAGGAAGGTCTGGCCTACCGCATCACTCCGTTCGACAACGTGAAGCTCGGACGCCGCCTGGACAGCGAAAAGATGTACGACAACCTGATGAACAAGTTCAAGTTCGGAGGAATCGACAATCCGGACATCTATCTGGATGAAACCGTCCTGCGCATGTGCGACACTCACCGCCGCATGTTCGTACAGCTGGCCACCCAGCTGATCCGCGAAGGCAAGAAGGACAAAGCCCTGAAGGCTCTGGACTACTGCGAGAAGGTGATCCCGAGCACGACTGTCCGTCACGACTACGTGATGAGCAGCTCAAAGGAAATGGCTCACGACTACATCGAGCTGGGCGAACATGCCAAAGCCGACAACATCCTGAGACAACTGGCTGACAATGCCGTGGAATACATTTCCTGGTACATGAGCCTGGACGATGTCCGCTTCACAGGTGCATACGAAGACTGCACACGCTATTTCTACATCCTGGACGATGTATGCAAGGAAATGGAGTTGCTGAAAGATCCGTCGACCGGCAAAGTCATGGATTCGGCTGCACACTATACACAGAAATTTGAACAGCTCTACAAGCTGCTGGAACAGCGTGTAGGCAAAAAGTAAAAGAACAGAAGGCACAGCGCGTTCTCCCTGCGGAGTAATGCGCTGTGCCCTAAATTTTAAATAAAGTGCTGATAGAACAACCCCCTCAAATCGTACGCTGGCTTTATCCCCGTGCCCTCTGGCGCATGGACAAGAAGGTAAAAGCCGTTTACCTGCCTTCGATGACGGCCCGATCCCGGAGATAACTCCCTGGGTACTGGACTTGCTGGACAAATATCACATCAAGGCAACCTTCTTCATGGTGGGAGACAATGTACGCAAGCATCCGGAAGAGTTCCGATGGTAGTCGAAAGAGGGCACCGCATCGACAACCACACCTTCAATCATATCCGCGGATTCGAATACCTGAGCCGGAACTATCTGGCCAATGCCGACAAAGCCGACGCCTATCTCCATACGGATCTGTTCAGACCGCCGCACGGACACATGCGATGGCAGCAATATATGGTCCTGAAACGGAAATACCGCATCGTGATGTGGGATCTCGTAACCCGCGACTACAGCAAACGGCTGAACGGCCCGCAAGTATTTGCCAAGGTGAAGAAATATGCACGCAACGGCTCCATCATCACCTTCCACGATTCCCTGAAATCGGAAAAGAACATGAAATATGCCCTGCCCCGCTCCATCGAATGGCTGCTGGAACAAGGCTATGAATTCAAGGTGTTCGACTGACACTGTCTGCCGGAACTCCCGGTGACAAACTGACATTTTGCTTTTTACGGCCCGTGAGAATCAGGAATTCACGTCCTGAAGGACGGGCCGTTCTGATTTCGCGAACGATTTTTCGGATATCTCCCTGTACCATTGTCGATTAGATCAAAATTTAACACTTCTGGGAGACTCCTTCCAGCTCAAAATGACGAATCCGGAAAGGTCTGCCTTCCTTTTTTCATCCGTTTGCAGACCTTTCCGGAAATTCGTCTGCACGTTTCAGACGAAACGTCTAAACATTATCGGCAAAACGAATAGTCATCTTCATTGAATCGTCTGCAAGTTTCAGCAAAGGTATGCAGTCAGAACCGGGAAAATCCGCATATTTATCCCTTTTTTCGGGTACAGACCTGTATGTTTATCTGGTTTCCATTCATACCTCTTCCCCAATGAAGCAAAATGCCTCAACAGGGAGTCAGCCCAAAAGCGGAAAAAGAAACATTCTGTCAGGAAAATCCCCGATCAGAAAAATCAATGCAACAGACAGAAGAACAGCGTAATTTGATCTGCGACAAATTATTATTGACTGCGATTGCCTACCTTTGCGGAGAAAACCACAATCAACGTCAATATAATAATGATTCATAGGAATATAACAAACTATCAGTACGAACTGGATATATTAAGGGCCCTTGCATGTTTTCTGGTCATATGGCAACATGTAACGGAGTGCTATTATATACAGCCTGATTTCACGATCAATAACAGCCCTGACATTACCATGATCGGCTGGATAAACAGCCTTACCCCTATAGAGGTACCACTTTTTTGTCATGATATCAGGGTATTTCCTTTTACCCATGAAAAGTGATCTTACGCAATTTTTCCGCAAAAGAGCCTGCGTGTGGTTTACCCCTTCGTCATATGGTGTATTGTGTATGCCATATACTACTATTTCAAACGCAACGATACAATACAAGATGTTATCAACAACATTCTGCATATTCCCGTCAACTTCGGAACAGAAGTCGGACATTTATGGTTTATTTATATGATTCTGGGACTATATATATTGACTCCAGTCATATCACCCTGGCTGGAACAATGTTCCAAAAAACAATTGCAGGGATATCTTTGCTTGTGGGGATTCACCAATTGCATCCCCTACATTCATCTTGTTTTTCCCGCCATATTGGGAGAATGCTTTTGGAATCCCTCCCCAATGTTGTACTATTTTACAGGGTTTGCAGGCTATTACATACTGGGATTTTACATCAGACGCTATAACAGTTTATCCTCACGGACATCCCTCATTCTCATCGTTACAGGGTATCTGTTTACTGCCTTTTTCTACCAATACAGAATAAATGTGGCAACCAGTGTAAGCGAACTGGAACTAGGATGGCGCTTCTGTGCCATCAATATTTCACTCATGGCTTTTGGAGTATTCTCCCTGATCAAGAATATACACTGGAAACAGAATGGCCTGACTGCCGGATTTATAAAAGACCTCTCCCGGAAGAGCTATGCTGTCTATTTCATTCATCTGATAATTGTCCAGTATCTGCATCCGGCCATCAGTCAGACAGACTTACCTATATATATAAACATTCCTCTGATAACGACGATATGTTTCATTTGTTCCTATCTGATAATCAGCCTGCTGTATTTGATACCCGGCATCAATAAATATATAGGATAAGAATATATTCACAAGGCATTCATATACATTAACCTAAAATAAACATATATCCAAAATGAAAAATTTTACTGCATCATCGGCTTTCACAGATACAAAGCCGCACTATGAACTTCTTGACGGACTGAGAGGCGTAGCGCCCTGCTGGTCGTATTCTATCACATCTTCGAAGGATTCTCCTTTGCCGGAGGAGGAACACTGATCACAACCATCAACCACGGATATCTGGCAGTAGACTTCTTCTTCATACTTTCCGGCTTCGTTATCGGTTATGCCTACGACGACAGATGGGGAAAGACGCTGACAATGAAAGATTTCTTCAAGCGACGTCTGATCCGCCTTCATCCCATGATCGTAATGGGCGCCGTGATCGGTGTCATTGCCTTCTTCGTACAGGGAGGTGTGAAATGGGACGGAACGCACGTTGCAACCTCCATGGTCATGCTGACCCTGCTGCTGTCTCTGTTCTTTATTCCCGCCTATCCGGGAGCAGGCTACGACATCCGGGGCAACGGAGAAATGTTTCCGCTTAACGGACCAAGCTGGTCGCTGTTCTTCGAATACATCGGCAACCTGCTTTATGCACTTTTCATCCGTCGTCTGGGCAACAAGGCACTGACCGTTCTGGTCGTTCTGCTCGGACTGGGACTGGCAGGATTTGCACTGTTCGATGTCGTAGGATACGGCATGCTGGGAGTGGGATGGACACTCGACGGACAGAACTTCCTGGGAGGCTTGCTCCGGATGCTGTTTCCTTTCACTCTGGGCATGCTGATATCAAGAAACTTCCGTCCGTTCCAGATAAGAGGCGCTTTCTGGATCTGCGCAATCGTCCTGCTCGTTCTTTTCTGTGTTCCCTACATTGAAGGAAAATCTCCCGTCTGCCTGAACGGTGTATTCGAAATGATCTGTATTGCAGTCATATTCCCCGTTCTGGTATGCATCGGTGCTTCCGGCAAGACAACCGACAAGCAGTCCACCCGCATCTGCAAATTCCTCGGAGATATCTCCTATCCGCTCTATGCCGTACACTACCCGATCATGTATGTATTCTATTCCTGGCTGATAGAGACCAGACAATATACCCTCGGAGAAACCTGGCCGGTTGCAGCAGCGGTATATTTCGGAAGCATCCTGACGGCCTGGCTCTGCCTGAAACTTTACGACGAACCTGTCAGAAAATGGTTAAACCGCAGATTTATGAAGAAACGTTCGCTGTAGGCTAAGGCATTATTCTTTCGATACTCCCCAATCATGCGCTCAAATAAAAGTATATTTACAGAAAGGGTATAGAAAATTTGAAATAATCGTTTAATTCTTATAACTTTACGAGACTTATAAAAGCAACCTTAAAAAATTAAAGTTATGAAAAAGATTATTTTACTATGCCTTTCAATGCTTTTGGTTACATTCTACGGATGTAAGGAAGAGGAGGATCCCATATTAAGAAGTTATTACTACTATTACAATATAGCAATAGCATTTGAGAACCAGTCTGGTGAAAATCTGGTTGAAGGAATTCCTTACGACGAAAGTTCCAACAGTATTCTGAATACGGAGTACAAACAGACTATATCTGTATCACCAGATGAATCCGGTTTTAAACCGAATCTTTACAGAGTAAACGAACCAGGTATATGGAAAGATGAAAATGGAGAAGAAAATTTCTTTTTCACTGCAATGATGTATAACAATATATATCCTATGGTTACCCAGAAACTGGTTTGCCCGCATATCTTCGGAGATAACAATGAGCATATACTTGTCTCTTATTGGAAAAGCCTTTCTGCTGAAGAATATACGTGTACAAGATTTACTCTGGATGGTAAGGAATATCCCATTGTCAAAGAGGGTGTTCTTGAATATAAGGATGGAATCGGAGGAGACCTTTACAAAGTGAAGATTGTATTAGAATAAATTTGTGGTGAGTAATAAATCTATATCCTTAAAATCATTGCATATACTGTTTCTTGTATATGCAATGATTTTTGTAGCTGCCAGCCAACCGTAAAAGTTCAGAACGAAGTAAAAGAATACACTAAGACCTATTTAAAGAATGAAACTCTCCATTCCGTTGCCATCAAGCTTCCTTTTTTATTCTATCCTGAAAGATGGTGCCTGAACGGTAATAATTTGTATGTGTTAAACAGTCGGATCAGCCCGTTTTTGACTATTTACAATCTGTCAGACAGTTCATATATACAATATGGGAATATAGGTAACGGTCCTGGAGAATTCATTGCTCCATCATTATGTGAAATGAAAGACCCGGGAAAGATTGGGATTTACTCAAACAGCATGAATAAACTAGATGTCTTTCATTTTAAATCTGATACATTATCGTTGGTCAAGACCTTTCACTTTCCATTATGGAATAAACAAAGAGGAATACCTAAAGCATATACTCGTTTGGTTCAGTATAATGATAGTTTGTTCATTGGTACAAGTTTTATGCCCAAAGAAATTTCGGTGGAACTTATGAATCTGAAGACAGAAAAAGTAGTGGATTGTGCAGACTTCCCTTTAAAACCTGAGGAAGAAGAATACTCAGGACCTTACGAATGTAAAATCGCAACCGGAACAAATTTTATGGTTGCAGCTTATCGTTATATCAACCGTTTGGAGATTTACCGACTATCTGCTCAGAAATTTCAACTCAAGACCATTATAGGAGAGGCAAATAATCAATATGATTTATATCGTCTGGACAAAGACAATGAAATGATTTTTCATTATTCTGACATAGTTTGTGGAGAAAATCAAATCTATGCTCTTTATCAAGGTGTAAAAGTAAAAGAATTGTCTTCCGCAAACAGCAAGATAGAAGTGTATTCCTATGATGGAACACATCTTCATACTTTTGATTTAGGAAGAAGCATTGAGAAAATATTGGTAGATGAATCTTCCATGCGCATTTATGCCTTCGATAGAAATGAAGAAGAAGATATTGTAATTTGCTATACAATGAAAAAACATAATATGCAATTTAAAAGAGAATGATAACCCTGTCATCATATTCTACCAACTAAAATCCTAACAACCATGAACACATTAAGCAAACTGACACTAATATCTGTCATGATTTCAGCTATGGCAGGTTGCTCCGTACGCAAAGACGGAAACAACTTATCCAATGTAACGACTGCCGATTCTCTTCTATTTACAGAGCCGCTTGACACTTTGCCGGACGGAGTGATCAGTTCGGTCAGCTGGCTTCCCTTGCAGAATAGCGACCAAAGAATTATCGACGAAATCTCAAAATTGTCTGTTGTTGACAGCTTTATAGTCATAGGAAGCCGCCGGCAAGCTGTTTTGCAGGTTTATTCCACCGAAGGTAAGTTCTTGTATGAGATTTCCGAAAAGGGACAGGGACCGGAAGAATATCTTGAAATCGCAACATTTACTGTCACTCCTACTTCCATATATATTCTTGATAACTTTTCTCATAAAATATCCCGCTATGCACTTGAAAAGGGAACTTTCATGGGAAAAACGGAAGTTCCTTTCGTAGCCTGGGATATGGAAGCATTTGATGACAATGACTTTCTTTTTCACCTGTCTGAATAACAATCCTGACGTAAAGGTTTCACCGTCACCCGTAGACTTTGCCGTGTGGCGTACGGACAGTCACTGGCAAATTACAGACAAATATCTGCCAGTGGAAAAAGAATATACGGAACTTTATGGCAAGTCACGGTATTTTACCCGGTACAAACACGACATTGTTTTCCATTCCTTTCAATATGATGGCTTCTTTACTTTCTCCCGGAAAGAAGATCCCGTTTTTCATCCCATCCTGTTCTCCCGTCCGTTTCCCCGCGACAACGAGTCTCGCCTGAAAGAAGCCAATTCCGCCAATGGCAGTTGCTGGCTGAAACCCCATTTGTGGTTGACGGCTATAATATCGTAGAAATAAGTATCGCCGGTCAGGGCCAGCAGATGTTTGCCGTCAACGCCAGCAACAAGATATTCGGCAATTCAGAAGTATGTCCGAAGAATATTCCGATCAACATCATAGGTACGATGGGAAATCATTTTGTAGGCTACATAAATGACAATTATGAGCTTTACAGGAATCTCGTTGCATACGGATTCCAGAAAGGAAGTCCGGAAGCGGAAGATATCCTGAGCCGGGGAGGCTGTTGCCTGATCATTTATTCTGTCGGCAACCTTTAACGCGCCAGTATCTCACAGAACCGGTCCTGGAACGTACGGGCTTCACGGGATTTCAGTACATTCTGGTTGATGATTACAAAGGCCAGAAGATGGCCGTTCGAAGCATGAACGTAGCCTGCCAGTGAACTGACTCCCGTCACGGTACCGGTTTTGGCATGTACATTCCGGAAGGCTTTTCCTCCCCGCATGCGGTAGCTCAGCGTGCCGTCTACTCCGGCCACCGGCAAAGCATCGTAGAACGGACGGAATACTTCCGGATGAGCGTAGGCATAACGCAGATAGGCCATCAACAGATCGGGAGATACATAATTGTATAAAGAAACACCGCTTCCGTCGGCAATCCGGAAGTCTTCGGGAGAAATTCCCACTGACTTTTCCATGAAAAGACGGATGGCCCGCTGTCCGTCGGCATTGCTGATGGAACGTTTATCCCGGGAAGCATTCAGTCCGACATGGTAGAAAAGGGCTTCGGCAGAAAGATTGTCGCTCTTTTTCAGGGCCCGCTTCAGAACTGCATCAAGCGGACGTTCGTGGATATACAGCCGGGAAGCTTCGTCCGGACATACCCCATAGGCGATGCTGTCGGGACCGATCTCTACGGCTCTTGTCTGCAAGCGCTTCCAGAAACTCTGCATGAAGAAGGCAGATGAATCAAACAGGTTCAAAGTCCGTGTATAGGGACCGGTCACATTACCGGTCAGAATGATCCGGTTGCCGTTGGTCAGCCAGTTGCGGGTGATACGCAGTTTCCCCGCAGAAGGAGTACGGCTGAACGTACGGTTGTCCAGTTCATAATAGTCAGACTGGGGAAGAACCGTTACCTTGGCTGGCTGTCCCTTAGCCGACGGAGAAACGGTAATATCCACACATCCGCGGTTCAGCATCAGGGGAGACAGATAAGGCTGAAAGGATTCCGGCGTGTCGTCCCACGACCATCCGGGCCCCCAGTAAACAGAATCCATCAGTGATATGTCGCCGACCAGACGGCCTTTAATGACGCGGATTCCGGCTTGTCCGGCTGCATCGGCCAGTCGGACAAGGTCGCTCTCCATAAATTCCGGATCGAAACCTCCGATCACATACAGATCGCCCTTCAGGGTGTCCTGTTCAATGGTTCCGGTATAAGCCAGTTGCGTACGGAATGTATATCCGGTTCCCAGAACAGACAAAGCCGTAACCGAAGTAATGACTTTCTCAACGGAAGCCGGACGGTAAAGTTTGTCGGCCTGATAACGGTACACGGAAGTGCCCGCCGTCAGGTCATAAACGGCTATTCCTGCCTCGGAAGTCCGCATCAGAGGAGTGACGGACAATAACGAGTCCAGCTGTCCGGCCAGCGGACGGGCCACCAGCAGACAACAGGTACAGATCCACATCAGTAAAGTTATTTCTATCCGTCTCCTCATAATGCCTCCTTGCTTAAATCAGTTCACGGAATATTTCACCTACCGTCGGATGCGGAAAGACGTAACGTTTCCACTCAGACAGTTTACGCCGGTCTTCAATCATCATTCCGGCCATGACAATCAGTTCGGATGCCGGATTTCCAAGAAGATGTACTCCGAGCAAGGTATCATCGTCGGCCAGAAGCACCTTGCACACGCCGTTGACGCCTTCGTTTTCGGCTACAAAACGTCCGGAATAGGCCATCGGAAGTTTCACGGTCCGATATGAAACACCTGATGCCTGCAGGGCTTCTTCACTCATGCCCACAGAAGCAATCTCCGGATTGGTATAGACTACACCGGGAATGGCACGGTAGCTCATCGCATCGTTCCGTCCCAGAATATGATTGACGGCCACTTCTGCTTCACGGACAGCAGTATGTGCCAGCAGGGATACTCCGTTCAGGTCACCGCATACATATACGCCCGGAACAGAGGTCTGCAAATGCTCGTCAACCTTGACATTTCTGCGTTCCGTCAGTTCCAGATTCAGGTTTTCAAGTCCGAATCCGTTCAGCACCGGACGTCTTCCCACACTCATCAGCAGTTTTTCACCGCATACGGTTCCTTCCGTTCCGTCCTGTTCATAAGTCACGGTTATGCCTTCGGGGGTCTGGCTGACTCCGGTCACTTTCGTGTGCAGCAGGAATTTTATGCCGCGTTTGGTATATTCGGCCCGCAGCAGACCGGAAAGCTCCCGATCCATTCCGCCCAGAATTTCATCCATCATTCAACGACGGTCACTTCCACACCAAGGGTCTGGAAGAAAGCGGCAAACTCCATGCCGATTACTCCTCCGCCTACAATGACCAGCGAACGGGGCACTTCCTTGTTGTCGAGTGCATCACGGTGAGTCCAGTAGTTTACTTCCTGAATGCCGGCAATGGGAGGTATGAATGTTTCACTTCCGGTACAGATCAGAAGATGATCGCAAGTATAAGTTTCTTCTCCGCAACGGACGGTATGCGGATCAACAATGCAGGCTTCTCCCTGAACCAGTGTCACCTGATGGGCTGTCAGTTTGGATTTGACACCCAGAACCAGCTTGCGCACGACCTTTGACTTCCGGGCTATGATCTTGGCCAGATCAAAGGACGCTTCGGGAACATTGACTGCGTATTTGGAAGCATGCTTTGCATAATCATAGACTTTAGCTGAATACAGCAGGGTTTTGGTCGGTATGCATCCTTCATTCAGGCATACACCTCCCAGACTTTTTTTCTCGAACAAGACCACGCTAAGCCCGGCCTTTCCGGCTGCTTCGGCCGCCGTATATCCGGCTGGTCCTCCGCCAATAATTGCAACTTGGTATTTCATAAGGTTATAAGATAGTACATAAGGTTATGCATAAAGATTATTCTTCAAAATATTCTGCGTGCGGATTTCTTTCACGGGCACACTGGATGAAACCGTTCAGATCGGCCGGATCTACATTGATGAATCCTTTGGTGTAATAGATAAGCACCCTGCCGCGGCTCCAGGGTTTCTTGGTTTTCTGCTTGATGATACGCATTACTCCATACGCCTTGACACTGCCGCTCAAACCGCGACGGATCCAGATGTCTCCGTTGTCGCGTACCTGAATGCGGGTCATACGTTCATCGATAACAATCAGAATCGGAAGAACCAGGGAAAAAGATTCCAGTAATCGTTAGTTTCCCAGACAGTCCATACGATGGCAATCATAATAACCAGCGCAAACAGCCAGTTCCAGATGGCGATCTTGCGCATCTTAAAATTCCGTACCATATCTTTATTTGTTTTTGAGTTTTCTATCTGTTTATTCCACCCGAATGGCCTGATTGCGTTTCATCAGGCAGCGGATGAAATCATCTTCTCCTTTCGGGGAAACCAGTACAGAAGCTTTTCCTTTCTCCGTCTGATAACTGATCTTCAGGCGTACCGGAGATAAAGCGGGAGCTATTCCCCAGCTTTTTACATGCTGAATCAACATAATTTTTTCCAACGGTATCGTGGCTTTCCGTACAAAACGGCCGGTTTCGATCTGCAGATTTCCCTCTGCCGTTACCACATATTGCGTGTGGATCAGCATCTCAATCTCAAAAATCATCACAATGGCCAGCAACAAAGTCAGCAGCAGCTCGTGAAACCAAAAGAAGTCAAATAGCAAAAAGGCGGTAGCTACCATCAGTAACCAGTACCCCGCTCCTACCCTTGAATGAAAAGTTCTGTTCATTATCTATGCAGATATTTAATAATTTCTCGTGAAGATAGTAATTTTTTTGTAGTTTTGTCGAAAATACGCATTAATCATGGTAAGAAAATTCGATTTTCTCGTTATCGGTTCAGGAATTGCCGGAATGAGCTTTGCGCTGAAAGTGGCGCATAAAGGTTCGGTTGCACTGATCTGCAAGGCCGGACTGGAAGAAGCCAACACCTACTATGCACAGGGTGGTATTGCTTCTGTAACAAATCTGAAGGTGGACAATTTTGAAAAACATATCCACGACACGATGGTAGCCGGAGACTGGATCAGTGATCCTGCTGCTGTTGAAAAAGTAGTTAAGAATGCTCCTTCCCAAATTGAAGAACTGATCAAATGGGGAGTCAATTTCGATAAAAAGGAAAACGGGGAATTTGATCTTCACAAAGAAGGCGGACACTCTGAATTCCGTATTCTGCATCACAAGGATAATACAGGGGCTGAAATCCAGACCAGCCTGATTGAAACAGTCAAGAAGCATCCTAACATTACGGTTTTCAGTAATTTCTATGCTGTTGAAATCATTACGCAGCATCATTTGGGCATCATTGTTACCCGACATACTCCGGGAATCAAATGCTTCGGTGCCTATGTCCTGAATGAAAAAACCGGTGAAGTAGATACGTTCCTCTCCAAGATAACCGTAATGGCAACTGGAGGATGTGAAGCTGTCTATAATCACACAACCAATCCTCTGGTAGCAACAGGTGACGGTATTGCCATGGTATACCGTGCAAAGGGTGCTGTTAAAGACATGGAATTTATTCAGTTCCATCCCACAGCTCTCTATCATCCGGCGACCGTCCCAGTTTCCTGATTACGGAAGCCATGCGCGGATATGGCGCCGTTCTGAAGAATCTGGATGGAGAAGAATTTATGCAGAAATATGATCCACGCCTGTCTCTGGCTCCACGTGATATCGTAGCCCGTGCCATTGACAGTGAAATGAAACAGCGCGGAGAAGATCATGTTTATCTGGATGTAACGCACAAAGATCCGGAAGAAACCAAAAAGCATTTCCCGAATATCTATAAAAAATGCCTGAGTCTGGGTATCGATATCACCAAGGATTATATTCCGGTTGCTCCCGCAGCACACTACCTTTGCGGAGGTATCAAAGTGGATCTGGACGGTCAGTCCAGCATCAAGCGCTTGTACGCTCTGGGCGAATGTTCCTGCACCGGACTGCACGGTGGTAACCGACTTGCATCCAATTCACTGATAGAAGCCATCGTATATGCGGATGCTGCTGCCAAGCATGCTATCAGCGTCATGGATCGCTATGATTTCAATGAAGATATTCCTGAATGGAATGAGGAAGGAACTATTTCCAACGAAGAGCGTATTCTGATCACTCAAAGCATGAAAGAAGTTAACCAGATCATGGAATCTTACGTAGGTATCGTACGAAGCAATCTCCGACTGGTTCGCGCCTGGAACAGACTTGACATCTTGTATGAAGAAACAGAACGCCTATTTAAGCGCGTAAAAGCTTCGCGTGAGATCTGCGAATTACGAAACATGATTAATGTAGGTTATCTGATAACCCGACAGGCCATGGAACGGAAAGAAAGCCGCGGATTACATTACACAATTGATTATCCGCATGCCGGAACAGAAAAAAAGGATTAAACAGAAAATCAATATAGAAACAGGGGCTGTCTCAAATTTGAGATGGCCCCTGTTTCTATATTTATCTAAAATATTTCCGGTAAACAACCATAATAGCTTTATAGATATTATTCCCTCAATCTCCGCCATGAAATAAGAAGCTACCAACATACTGACATTGTATCTATTTTTAATATGCTGAATAATCTACTATGAATAAAGCCGTCTGATTTGCCTTCATTTTTCCCTTAGAGACATTTTATTAAATAAAAACAAGGATTTATACATTCACGTTCCATTCTTTCCGGAAATCAAAAAAGACAGGCTCTTGTCACAACAGACCCTTACAAGGAAAATATATACCATCTTTAATGAAAAACAAATCTCAACTATGCATCAGCACGACCATAATTCATCCATACAGTTCCAGACATTACTATTTACGTTTCTGTCAGGGGATGAAAAGGGAAAATTATTTGAGAAGCATCAGGCTTACCGGAGATAACAGGACATTATCCCACGCCATAGCAGATATTTTATGGCTGATATCTTCCATTATGTAAACATAAGAGCTTATTCAATGCCCCACAAATTCTCGGACGAACCTCGATACTGCCGTTCGACCGTCCGAACCGGACAGAGCTCTCCAAAGCTTGCAGCTTCCACTAAGTGAGTTATCTGCCAATCTCGAAGATTCCTTGGATATCCCATCTTTCCGTGTAGCGGTCTATCTGTCAATCCCGCACATCTGCTGTCGGATATCAGTGTCACGGATAAATCCAGTGTCACCTTACATCAGCAGGTTATTCCCGGGAGATCTGACCGTGAAGGAACAATAAAAAAAATCCCCGGCATCCAAAAAGGAAACCGGGGATCGGAAAACGGCGACTACCTACTCTCCCACTTGCGCAGTACCATCGGCGTGACGAAGCTTAACTTCTCTGTTCGGAATGGGAAGAGGTGGAACCTTCGTGCCATAGTCACCTGAATATCTCATGTACAAGCAATGCTTACGAAAACCTGAAGTATATATCAACCATCCTGTAAGGAAAGTGAACGGGCAATTAGTAATGCTCGGCTTTGGTGTCTCCACCTTTACACCTGCATCCTATCAACGTCATCGTCTTTGACGACCCTGAGAAATCTAATCTTGCGGCCGGCTTCGCACTTAGATGCTTTCAGCGCTTATCCGATCCCGACTTAGATACCCGGCGATGCACCTGGCGGCACAACCGGTAAACCAGAGGTCGGTCCAACACGGTCCTCTCGTACTAGTGTCAGAGCCACGCAAATTTCATACGCCCACGATAG
>ENA-OQAN01000828-OQAN01000828.1-human-gut-metagenome-genome-assembly--contig:-NODE-828-length-14960-cov-2.047597_pt1 | contig 14960 bp, 14 predicted proteins | sample MGYA00242735_ERZ504527 | MGnify/ENA primary metagenome ERZ504527 (study PRJEB26092, sample SAMD00036230) | human gut metagenome | host: Homo sapiens | study: EMG produced TPA metagenomics assembly of...
GATGCACTGGTTGAAGAGGATCACTTGTATTATGGAGTTTATAACCGCCGGAAGGTACCGTGGTGATGGGACGCAGGACAGACAAGATCATGGATGATCTGACCCCGTTTATGCCGGTAGACTTTCGGAACGGACAAACGCACACGAACTGGCCGGAATGATTGAGGCGGCCGATGTGTGGAGTGGTTGAAGGGCATGAGTCTTGTAAGGATAATCCGGAACTCGGTTTCCTGAAGACCCTGAAAGAGGATGATAATCCGGTGGTGGTGATTGCCCGCGAATAAGGACTTATATTATATAATGGTATATATAGTCTGTGATAATGGATTTTTAATGAATAGAACATGCATACAAGAGAAGAAAAACTGGAAGCTTTCGGGCGGTTGCTCGATGTATTGGATGAACTGAGAGTGAAGTGTCCCTGGGACAGAAAACAGACCAATGAAAGTCTGCGCCCCAATACCATTGAGGAGGTGTATGAGTTGTGTGATGCCCTGATGAAGGACGACCGGAAGAATATTTGCAAGGAACTGGGAGATGTGTTGCTTCATGTGGTGTTTTATGCCAAGATTGGCAGTGAGACCGGTGACTTTGATATAAAGGATGTTTGTGATAAGCTGTGTGACAAGCTGATTTTCCGTCACCCTCATGTATTTGGAGAAGTGAAGCCGATACGGCGGAAAAGGTCTCTGAGAACTGGGAGCAGATCAAAATGAAGGAAAAAGACGGTAACAAGTCTGTCTTGAGCGGAGTGCCCGATGCTTTGCCTTCTCTGATCAAGGCTTATCGGATTCAGGACAAGCCCGCAATGTGGGATTCGACTGGGAAGAACGCAGCCAGGTATGGGAAAAGGTGAAAGAAGAAATTGCCGAATTTGAGTCGGAAGTGGAAACTATGGACAAGGAGAAGGCAGAAGCCGAGTTCGGTGACGTGATGTTCAGTCTGATCAATGCAGCCCGTCTGTATAAAATCAATCCGGACAATGCACTGGAGCATACCAACCAGAAATTTATCCGCCGCTTCAATTATCTGGAAGCACATACTCTGAAGGCAGGCAAGAACCTGAAGGATATGACTCTGGAAGAAATGGATGCGATCTGGAATGAGGCGAAGGCACAGGAGAAATAAGTCAGGAAACAGAATAAATACGGCATGTGGAAATGAACCGGGAGACGGTTTGTTCCACATTGCTTTTTTTTTTGGTGTACGGGGATGACAGATCTGAAGATTTCGTAAGGGATTGGGATTTGATTGATTATCAGGAATAATCCGTTTCGAATTTGTTAAAACGTAAAAATATGTATCAGAAAATTTCTTTTATAATAAAGGAAGTCATATATTTGCCGGTGTGATAAGTGATGAAAACTAAACTTTAACTAATATTTGAAAAAATAGTTAACCTGTTTTATTAAAGTCTTAAATCTATGTTTAAAAGATTCAGATCTGTCAGTATGCTGCTCTTTCTGGGCGGTATTTCAGTAGGTGTTGCACATGCAACTCCTTCGATGCTGGAAGCGAATGTCGTACAGCAAAGTAATGTGTGTAAGGGTGTTGTAAAAGATGCCCAAGGTGAAACAATCATCGGAGCTTCAGTCGTTGTTAAAGGAACGACAAACGGAACCATTACAGGATTCGATGGTGACTTTACTCTGGAAAGTGCCAAGAAGGGCGATATCCTTGAAATCTCTTTCGTCGGATATGTTTCTCAGGAAGTGAAATGGAATGGTGAACCTTTGAAAATTACCTTAAAGGAAGACACAAAAACACTGGATGAGGTGGTTGTCGTAGGATATGGTGTTCAGAAGAAGGCCAATCTTTCGGGTTCGGTAGCTTCTGTAGATAAAGAGCAGTTGCAGAACCGTCCGATTCAGAACGTGAGCAGTGGTTTGCAGGGTTTGATGCCGGGTGTAACCATTACCGGTACGAACGGTGCTCCGGGTATGGACAGTGGTAGTATCCGTGTACGTGGTACCGGTACTTTGAATACCGCTTCTCCTTATATCCTGATTGATGGTGTGGAATCTGAAACCATGAGTTCCATTGACCCCAATGACATTGAAAGTATTTCTGTTTTGAAAGATGCTGCTTCTGCTGCCATCTATGGATCTAAGGCAGCGAACGGTGTTATCCTGATTACCACCAAGCGTGGTTCGACCGGCAAGCCGAAAATTTCGTATAGCGGCTATGTCAGCTTCCAGAATGCTACCAATATGATCGACCGTCTGAGTTCTTACGAATATGCCAGCATGTATAATCAGGCTTTGCAGGCAGAAGGTAAGGCTCCCCGTTTTACAGATGAAGAAATCCAGAAGTTCAAGGACGGAACAGATCCTCTTTATCCGAATACAGACTGGTATGACCTGGCTTACAAGACCGGTATACAGCACCGTCACAACCTGAATATTGCCGGTGGTACGGAGAATGTACGCTATATGGGATCTATCGGTTATTTTGAACCAGACCGGTGTGCTTCCTAATGCAGGACGTGAACAGTTCAATGCCCGTACGAATCTGGATATGAAGATCACCAAGCGGTTGAGTGCCAAATTGAACCTGGCCTATATCAAGAATGCATATGATGATGCCAGCTCTGCTTACTATGGGGGTAGTTCTGACCAGATTATCCGTCAGCTGAACTTGATCGCTCCGTGGATTGTAGCCCGCTACGATGACGTACATGGGGTACGATTTCTGATGGTAGCCCGATTGCATGGCTGGATTCCGGTATGAAGGTAACGCGTGACAACCACAACTTTACGGGTATGGCTTCATTGGATTATAAGATTCTGGATTGCCTGACCTTTACGGCAACAGGTTCGTATGTAAATAATATGCAGAACTATACTTATTTCCAGAAATTCATCCAGTACAATGCCAACAAGGCTTCCGATCCGAACTCCCTGGATGAACGCTATTATACTTGGAACCGTACAAACTATGACTTGCTGTTGAATTACGACCAGACTTTCGGCAAACATAACATCAAAGGACTGGCCGGCTGGCATACTGAAAAGTATAATTACAAGGAACTGACTGCTTACCGTAAAGATTTCCCGAACAATGATCTGACTGATATCAATGCCGGTGATGCTGCTTCACAGACTAACTCCGGTTATACCAGAGAACTGGCAATGCTGTCATGGTTTGCCCGTGTCAATTATGATTATGCAGGAAAGTATTTGTTTGAAGCCAATATCCGTGCGGATGCTTCTTCCCGTTTTGCAGAGGGACACAGATGGGGTTATTTCCCTTCATTCTCTGGTGCGTGGAGAATCAGTGAAGAATCATTTATGGAAGGTGCCAGATCTTGGCTGAGCAACCTGAAAATTCGTGCTTCCTGGGGTATGTTGGGTAATCAGGATGCTTTGAGTGACTATTATCCGGCTTTGAATACATATAATATCGGAGCCACTTATCCGTTTGGCGGTGCTTGAACTCCGGTTATTACCAGTCTAGCTATAAACTGAGTACAATTAGCCTGGGAAAAGGCTACGACTGGGGTGTTGGTCTTGATTTTGGTTTCCTGAACAATAAGATCAACGGATCTCTTGACTTCTATAACCGTAAGACTACAGGTATTCTGATGCAGGTTTCTGTTCCTACCGAATTTGCCTTGAATCCTTATACTGACAATGTGGGTTCAATGAACAATAAGGGTGTCGAACTGAATATCGGTTACAATGACCGTTGGGGAGACTGGACATTCGGTGTTGCTGCCAACTTTGCTTACAACAAGAATGAAATCCTTGACCTGGGTGGTGCTGACTATCTGGATACCGGCTATAACCAAAGAAATGCTGTCGGCCAGTCTATTAATGCTTACTATATTTACAAGACTGACGGTTTCTTCAATTCACAGGAAGAAGCAGATGCCTTTACCGCTAAATATGGTAACCCGTTTGGTGCCGGTGGCTTCAAGGCTGGTGACCTGAAATATGTGGATACCAATGGTGACGGTAAACTGAATGGTGATGACCGTGTATATACAAACAGTACTGAACCGGTTTATACATTTGGTTTGAACCTGACTGCCGGATGGAAAGGTTTTGACTTGTCTCTGATGTTCAACGGTGCAGCCAAAGTTGCCCGTCTGTTCGACTCACACGAAGTATATGGTGCCTTCTCCGGTGATGCCGGTCACCCGGCAAGCATCTGGAAGGATGCCTGGACCGAAACCAACAAGGATGCTTCCATGCCGCGTATCTTTACAGATACAAACTCTCCGAGCAGTTCACGTAGCGCACAGTCTACTTTCTGGTTGCAGAATACGAACTATCTGCGTTTGAAAAACCTTCAGTTCGGTTATACCTTGCCGAAGAGCCTGCTGAGCAACTGGGGTGTTGAAAACGTACGTTTCTACTATTCTGTAGAAAACCTCTTTACAATTGATAATATGAAGATCAGCATTGACCCGGAAGCTACCAGCCAGCGTCTGTCTTCTTATCCGTTGCTGCGCACTCATGCATTTGGTGTTAACATTACATTCTAACTATAACTATTAAAAACTCATTTTGATATGAAACGAATTAAGCAATATATAATGTTTGGAGCGGCTGCACTGATGACAGCTTCGTGTTCAGACTTTTTGGATACCACTCCTTATGATGCTTTGTCTCCAAGCACTACTTGGAAGACTGAACAGGATGCCGAGAAATTTGCCATCGGATGCTATTCCGGATGGGAAGACGGAGGACGTCTGCTTTACATGGACTGTACATCTGACTTTGGTTACAACAATTTCTCCTGGGAAGGATACAAAGATCTGGCCAACGGTAATATGACACAGGCCAACAGCGGAGCCAGCTTTTATGGTTATACAACTATCCGCCGCTGTAACACATTCCTGAACAATGTGCAGAGCATTGAATTTGCTGATGAAGCAGTAAAGAAAGACCTGATTGCACAGGTGAGAGTGCTCCGTGCTTATAAGTATTTCATCATGAACTGGGCTTATGGCGGTGTGCCTATCATTGATAATTATGATACGGCTGAAGATGCTCAGGTTCCCAGAAATACGGAACAGGAAGTGCGTGATTTCATTGCCAAGGAACTGGATGAATGTACTCCTGACCTGAACAAGATGCCGGCTGAAAGAGGACGGATTGCCAAGGGTGCAGCTCTGGCCTTAAGAATGCGTGAAGCTTTGTATTATGATGACTGGGCAATGGCAAAACAGAAAGCCGAAGAAATCATTGCCATGGGTGAATATGATCTGGAAGATGATTATCTGAAGCTGTTCCAGGTAGCAGGACAGGATTCTAAGGAAACAATTCTGGCTGTTCAGTATATTCCTAATACTTATACACTGTACACCATCGGACAGATGTATAACAATGGTGACGGCGGATGGTCTTCTATCGTTCCGACTTACAACCTGGTAGATACCTATGAAATGAAGAACGGTATGACGATCGATGAACAGGGTTCCGGTTATGATGCAACCCATCCGTTCAAGGATCGTGACCCCCGACTGGCTATGTCTGTTATCTATCCGGGTGCTGACTATGTGAAAGCCGGAGGTGCTGCTGCGGTATTCAATACCCTGGACAAGACCATTAATGGTGAAAGCAACGCAAACTATATGACTTCTGCTGATAATGCTTCCAAGACTGGTCTGACCTGGAACAAGTATCTGTCGCCGATTACCCAGTATGCAGATATCTGGAAGTCCAATGCTTGTCCTATCGTGTTCCGTTATGCAGAAGTGCTGCTGACCTGGGCTGAAGCAGAAAATGAACTGAATGGTCCGTCAGATGAAGTATACAAGAAGATCAATAAGGTTCGTGAAAGAGCAGGCATGCCGGATGTAGACCAGGCTAAATATGCCACTAAGGAAGCTTTGCGTGAACTGATTCATCGTGAACGTGCCGTAGAATTTGCCGGTGAAGGTTTGCGTCGTGCAGATATTCTGCGCTGGAAGACTGCTGACGGTAAGATGCTGGCTGAAAAGGTGCTGAACGGACGTCTGGAACGTAGAATCGGTACAGTCGATGCATCTGTAAGTGATCCGGGATTGCGTGCTACCATTACTCTGAATCCTGACCCGACAGAAGTGCTGATTGAAAACCGTTCCTTCCAGCCGTTCCATCGTTACTTCCCGTTCAGTCAGGGTGATATCGACAAGAATCCGAAACTGGAACAGAATGAAGGATACAAATAAACCACTGATTCCTGACTAAGAAACAGGTAGTTTCAGGAAATCAGTCAAAGGTGACAGGAGTTGTGTCAGACGGAAGGCACAGCTCCTGTTTTTTATGTCATCAGGTATGGATTTCAGGAGAGTAAGAATCCTGCTTTTGTTTGGATCCGGGAGAAGTAGGGAGAAATTCCGGCGGAGGGTGAGCAGATAATGCTGATGAAATGATAAACCTGCCGGTAGTTTCCGAAAAAGAAAGGTATGGAGTGGAAACACTGAAAGCTACCTTTATTGCAAGGTTGATTGCGGTAAGAGCATTTAAATACCAGAGAAGGTTGGGGAAGTAGGGATAAAATAAAAGCAGGAGGAAAACCTTGGATAGCTGTTTTCCCCCTGCCTGATTGAATTTCAGATGAACGTTGTCCGATTAATGGCTCAGCATATCACCTGTAATCTTAGTGAACTTGTCTTGTCCTTCTTTACGCAGTTTGATGCTGCCGTCGTTCCAGTTTGAAGGCCATCCGCCGATGATGTGTCCCAGGAACACTGCCTTGATTTCGTGCAGACCTTTGGTCAGAGCTACGGATGAATCATGGCGAGAGAAGCGTTTCACTTCACCACCGTTGTTAACCAGCAGTTTGCCGTCGATCCATACTTCTTCCAGATCAGAAGAAATGTAGTAAACGCCATCTTCCGGGATATTTACATAACCGGTAGCAACTGAAGCATATTGTTTAACGCCACGCATGGATTCCGGAGACGGTGTCTGTGCGGTCAGTGCGCGTGTTTCTTCGATTACCTTGGTTTCTCTGGGCTGAAGTTTTGCAGCTTCCAGATCTTTCACGTTCAGGAACATGCCGTCGAATACCTGCATGTTCAGGCCCGGAGCAGTCTTTTCCACTTCTTTAGCAGGAGCCAGTGTCTGTTTTTCTACCTGGATGGTACGTACAGTGCTCAGCTTGCCGGAAGGAAGTGCAGAAGCGATCTTCAGGGTTGTATTTTCAGTGAATGTCAGAGGAGCCGAGTAAACGGTTGACTGTGCAGTCGGTTCGCTTCCGTCGGTGGTGTACACAATTGTCATCGGACGTGAAGTGGTAAATTCCAGTGTAGCCTTGTCGGTGAAAGCCACGAAGTTACATGAACCGTTCGGCTGTTCCGGCATCGGAATGTGGTAATTTACATTGTGTTCATCCAGACGTACATAAGCGTTGTTGATACGGCGTTCGAAGTCTTTGTAATCCTTGCGGTCCAGATTGGTCCATCCGATTTCAGCAACTGCAATGATACGCGGGAAGGTCATGTATTCACGGATAGCTTCGCTATACATATATTCAGACCAGGTATTTCCCTGTACACCCAATACATAATCACCTTTACCCATGGCAGCCAGTGTGTCGGGTACCGGGTTGTAGCTGTAAGTCTTTTCCAGTGTAGTATAACCGCCGATGGTTACCGGTTCGATCTTGGAATCACCCTGGTAAGCGTCCAGATACATACCGTTTCCACCCGGAGTCATGATAACCGTATGGTTCATGGATGCAGCAGCGATACCTCCGTCTTCACCTCTCCATGACATAACGGTTGCGCTCGGAGCCAGACCTCCTTCAAGGATTTCATCCCAACCGATGATTTTCTTTCCCTTTGTTGCCAGGTATTTTTCCATGCGCTGGATGACATAACTCTGCAGTTTTTCTTCTGCTGAATGATTCTTATCGGCAGTCAGACCTTCCTTACGGATGCGCTGCTGACAGAGCGGACAGTTCTTCCAGCTTGTCTTCGGACATTCGTCACCACCGATGTGGAAATATTCGCTCGGGAACAGAGGTACCATTTCGTCAATAACATCTTCCAGGAACTTGAACATGTCTTCTTTACCCGGACACATGACGATGTCTTCCACGCCCCAGATGACACGCGGTGTTCCAGCTTCTCCCTTGCAGGAAAGTTCGGGATAAGCAGCAATGGCAGCCATTTCGTGACCCGGGAGTTCCAGTTCGGGAACTACAGTAATGAAATGGTCGGCTGCATATTTCACGATGTCTTTGATTTCTTCCTGAGTATAATATCCGCTGTGTTCTGTTCCTTCGCCTTCGACACGTTTGGAACCGATTTCTGTCAGTTTCGGATATTTCTTGATTTCGATACGCCATCCCTGGTCGTCTGTCAGGTGCCAGTGCAGGCGGTTGATCTTGAAGAGTGACAGTACGTCAATAAACTTCTTGACATTTTCTGCCGGCATGAAGTGACGGCAGGGATCCAGCATGATTCCGCGATAGCCGAAGCGGGGTTCATCCTTGATGCTGACTGCCTGTGCAGTCCATGCAATTCCACTTACTTTCTGAGCACTCTCGATTTCTGCAGGCAGCAGCTGCATGAAAGTCTGCATACCATAGAAAAGGCCTTGAGGAGTCTTTGCGGTTACGTTGACAGCATCGCCGGTAACATCCAGCTGATAGCCTTCATCGTTTACGTCCAGTGATTCATCCAGTTTCAGGGTGATGTTTCCACTTTCGCCTACGGTAATGTCATAACCGGTGGCGGTTCTCATTTTAGCTGCAAAAAATTCTGCAATGGTTTTGGCTTCGGGTGAAGCTGCTCCCAAAGAAGTACTTCCTGAAAGACGGAAAGCACCTTGCTGTTGTACGAGACTCTGAGGCATCGGAATGATGTTGATGCCTTCATTGTAAGACTTCACTTTCACCGGGCTGGCCGCTACAGGCTACCAGTAAACTGAAAGATGCACTTGCGCAAAAGGTTAATAAATGATTCTTCATACGAATGTGTTAGATTAAAAAACAATTTCTCGCCAAAGTTAGGACAAAGAATTAAGATATGAAAATAAAGGTTTGAGAAAAAAAGGAAAAGGAAAGATTCCGGAAGAATGAAGGGTATGATTCTAATAAAAATCCTGTCATTCCCCTTATAACCGGAGAGTGACAGGATTCCTGCATGCTGTTTCTGTTATTTTTGTTTCCGCGGCTGGCCTTTCAGTAATTCCCGGTGGAATTTCATTTCGGCTTTCTGAACCTGATAAATCTTTTTGGCCGACAGGAACTTTTTGTATTTCTGGACATATTCCAGTTCCAGCTGGTCGGTTGCTATCCGTGCCTTGATCACGTCTTCCACAATCTTGGCGTATTCGGTTTCCGTGGTATTGGGATCTTTTCCCTTGCGCATTTTCTGCCAGGCTTCCTTGTTTTGTTCCTGCTTCTTGTCCTGCAGTTCAAAATAAAGCGGGAAGAACCTGGCTGCTTCCTGCGCATTCAGTCCCGCTTTTTCTGTGATAAAGGCCTGCTGGCGGCTGCGGAACTCCTCTTTGCTGAAATGCCCTTTCTGTGCATGGATTCCAGTCAGACAGCAAAGAGCCATCAGGGTGAGGATATAGAGTTTTCTTTTCATGGGTCAATGAATTAATTATTGATAAATTTCTGTATTTGCATCAGTCAGGTATTGGTAAAGCGTATAATCATCCATCATGGTCTGGTTGACAATGGGATCAATATATTCGTCCGGAATTTCGGAGAAAGTCTCTGTATGTCCGTTCTGGCTAGAGACCGGATGCTTGGATTGATTCACCATGACGCGTACGCCGAACATCAAGCCACAGAACATGGCAGCCATGTAGACCCACGGTCTTACACGTTCCCACATGGTAACTTCGGGCTGAGGCTGGCTTTCTTTTTCCGGAAGCTGTTCCATCACTTTGCCGGCAAGATTTTCAAAATACCCTTCCGGTACGGTAAAGGGATTCGGAGCGCCGTATTTTTTTCGTAATTCGTTTTCTTCCTTCATGGTTGTTGTTTTTATGTATGTATTACTAAGATATGATTTTGTTCAAAAGGTTTAATCGTGCTTCTCGAAAAATTCTTCAATTTTTTTCACGGCGTGATGATAGGAGGCTTTCAAGGCACCGACGCTGGTACCCAGAATCTCTGAAATCTCTTCATATTTCATTTCCTGAAAGTACTTCAGGTTGAAAGATGATGCGCTGTTTTTCCGGGAGCTGAAGAATTGCCTTCTGGAACAGTTTCTGGGTTTCGTCACCGTCAAAATAAGGATCGCTTTCCAGTTTGTTGACCATAACTGCTTCCGTATCATCTATGGAAAGCTGGTCTTGTGCCCGTTGTCTGTTCAGAAAATTCAGGCACTCATTGAACGCGATCCGGTAGAGCCAGGTCGAGAGCCTGGCATCTCCCCGGAAATATTCCAGATTACTCCAGGCCTTGATGAAGGTATTCTGCAGCAGATCGTTGGCATCATCGTGCGAAAGCACCATACGCCTGATTTGCCAGTACAGTTGTTCGCTGTAGGCTTTGACCACCTGCTCAAATGCTTTCCGGCATTTGGACGGATCCTGAAGCTGTTGGGCTATTTCTTGTTCGTTATAGTTGCTCATGACAATGAATAGATGCTTTTTTCTTTGTCTGGTTTAATGGGTTTTGTTTTTATTAACTTCCCGGCTTTCCCTTCAGAGTTCGATTTTCAGGTTTTCCTGTGCCAGAATGGTTTGCGGGAAAATGGCTGAAGCTTCTTTCAGCAGTAGGCTGTCATCTTCATAGCGTGCCGAGAAATGTCCGATCATCAGTTGCTTCACTCCGGCTTCCCGGGCGATCAGTGCTGCCTGTTCTGCGGTGGAGTGTAGGGTAGCCTTGGCCCGTGCCAGTTCGGAGGTAGTGAAAGTCGCCTCGTGAAAAAGCAGGTCGACACCTTTGATCTGTTCGGTGATGCGTGGCAAATAGCAAGTATCCGAGCAGTATGCATAGGTGCGGGGCGGGTCGGACGGGATGGTGAGCCGTGCATTGGGAATTACGGTTCCGTCTTCCATCTGGTAGTCTTCTCCGTTCTTGATCCGGTTGATCAGATAGAGAGGAATGTGATAAAAATCAATCATCTCGCGTATGATGTGATTGGGAACCGGCTTTTCGCGGAACAGGAAACCGCAGGTAGGCAGCTTATGGCGAAGAGGAATCGTTTCTACACTGACGGAACGGTCGTCGTAGATGACGGCCTGTTCTCCGGGATCAATCGCGTGGAATACCACCTTATAAGTCATTCCCTTGCAGAAGTAGTTGAGTTGCGGAGCGAGCAGTTTTTCCAGTTCGGCATGGGCATAGATATGCAGGTCGGCGGTACGTTCCAGCATTCCGAAGGTGGAAATCAGTCCCATCAGGCCGAAGCAATGGTCGCCGTGCAGATGGGAAATGAATATGTGGTTCAGTCGCCCGAAACGGAGTCGTGACCGGCGGAGCTGCACCTGAGTGCCTTCTCCGCAGTCGATCATGAACAGCTTTTCGCGGATGTTTACCACTTGCGATGTTGCCGAATGCCTCAGGGTAGGCAGGGCCGATCCGCATCCTAATATGTGAACGTCGAACTTTTCCATGCCGACAAAGATACGATTTTATTCGAAAACCGTATTCCGCATGTCGCCGGTTTCTGCAAATGCAAGATGCATTTTCAGTGCGTTGCGCAGGGAGAGGGGAGTGTGACAGGATGTTCCGTCCGACAGTTTCACGTAGTCCCACAACAGCTGGCGGTAGTCCGGGTGAGCACAGTTTTCGATGATGCATTCCGCACGTTGCCGCGGCGATTTGCCCCGCAGGTCGGCTACGCCCTGTTCCGTGACCAGGATGCGCACGTCGTGTTCGGTGCTGTCGGTGTGCGAAACCTGAGGCACGATGGAAGAGATGAGTCCGCCTTTGGCTGTCGACGGTGTCGTGAAGATGGACAGATAGGCATTGCGGGCAAAGTCACCGGAGCCGCCGATTCCGTTCATTATCTGTCTTCCAAGCACATGAGTACTGTTCACATTGCCGAAGATGTCAGCTTCCAATGCCGTATTGATGGCGATGACCCCCAGCCGGCGGATTGTTTCCGGATGGTTGGTAATCTCTTGCGGACGAAGCAGAATCCGTTTGCCGAGCGTATCCATGTTGTCATATAGCAAGTCCAGTTTGTCATCAGAAAGTGTCAGCGAACTTCCGGTGGCAAAGCAGATACGTCCGTCCAGCATCAGGTCGATGACCGAGTTCTGGATCACTTCCGTAAACATGGAGAAAGGAGGAAGCTGCTTGTCGGCTCCAAGTGCTCCCAGTACGGCATTGGCGATGTTGCCCACTCCAGACTGAAGTGGAAGGAATTCGTGGGGGATGGCTCCTTTTTTCCATTCCCGAACCAGAAAGTCTGCCACATTGCGTCCGATCTGAAGAGTCGTTTCGTTTTGCGGAGTAAAAGGAGCTATGGCATCCCGTTCGCAGGTACGGACGACACCGGCTACTTTACGCGGATCAGCCTGAATACTGATTGTTCCGATCCGGTCGTTTACGCGATAAACAGGGATTTCACGCCGGTGAGGCGGCATATCCGGCAGGTAGATGTCGTGCATGCCCGTCAGGTGATCTTCATGCGCTTCATTAAGCTCAATCAGGATCTTGTCGGCCATTTCCACCAGTGTAGGTGAGATGCCTACGGATGTACTCAGAATAATTTCTCCGTTTTCAGTGATGGCTGAGGCTTCGATGATGGCTACATTGATTTTTCCCAGAAATCCATAGCGTACGTCCTGTCCGATCAGCGAGAGATGCACATCAAAATAACGTGCGTTGTTAGTATTGATGGCTTCACGCATGCTTTTGTTGGACTGGAAAGGAGTACGGAAAGAAACCGCCTGTACTTCTGCCAGTGCCTTATCTATCTGATTTCCCGTAGCTCCGCCTGTGATCAGTCCCACCTGGAAAGGATGGCCCTGCTCATGCAGTTCCCGGGCACGTTCGGCCAATGCTGCCGGAATAGCTTTTGGGGTACCTACCGAAGAGAATCCTCCGATCCCGACTGTATCCCCCGTGACGTATGATGCTGCAGCTTCGGCTGCCGTTAGAAAAGGATAATTCATAATTTAGCTGTCGTTGTATTTTTTTCGGGCACAAAAGTAAAATATCACTTTATATTTTCAAATAAAAATACAATTAAAAATGCATATTATGCAGAAATACCTTTGAAATGGATAATAAATGTAATATTTATAAGAAAAATAAAGAAAAAAGCATTTAGAAAGAGGATTCGTTTTAAAGAAGGTATATTTGAATTTATTTGTTCAGCAAGTGCTTGCTGCCTGAGAAGAAAAGAGTAAAAACGCCTGTGAAATGAAAAAAAATCCCGAATTCGTTTTGCAACTTCAAAGAAAGCAGTAAATTTGCATCGCTTTTCCAAGAGAGCGTTAGAGATAAAGCCGAAATAACTCAGTTGGTAGAGTAACTCATTCGTAATGAGTAAGTCGCGGGTTCGAGTCCCGCTTTCGGCTCATAAAAAGTCAGGGAATTAAGTCTGTTAAAGCTTGATTCCCTGACTTTTTTATGTGCGGTAATCGGTTTCATTCGATATAGCCTGATATCGGATTCATGAGATGATTCGTTTAAAAATCTTTGACTTTGATTCTTAATAATACGGGGTTGTCATCTTCTTTTAACGACGAACAGATTTGATCCCAGGCCGGATATTTCTGTTGAAGTGTTTCCCGGTCTGCTGCGGATAGACGTTGATATCCTTCATTAAAATGCGGGGGCTTATTTCCCAAATGATGTCGTTCCCATCCATATTATGCGGAATCCGTTTGCCGGTAACTGTTATTACATTTCCTTTGAGATACATATCATCTACAAGTTTTTTGGCGGTCATTATTTTCTTTGACCGCTTTGAATAGAGGGATAAATAACCTTTGTAGGCTTTGTCGGTGATCCCTATATAAAGAAAGTCATCACCGACTCCGATAGAAGAGGTTTTCAAATAGTCATCCAAATGGCTGAGCTTTTTTTTCCAACTTAAACAGTCATCTTTCGGATCAACTGGTATATCCGGAAGTTTTTTAGGTGCATAATCAATGTAATAGGCACTCGCAATCTTTTGCATGTCTGGAGAAATTGAATAAATGGTATCACAAAACGAATAGATCAAGTAGTAACAACTATCGGAAGGAACAAGCCCGCGCCATGTTTTTAGAAACTGAGATTTTAAGATTTCTTTTTCACCTGGATTAAAAAAGAAGTCCAGTTTACTACCGTCGTCATTTACTTTTACAAGCAGGTGCTTTTGAGGGAAAAGAGGAACTCCCAAATAGGCGTGATCTTTTGTTGGTAGTATTTCAAATAATGCAAAATCACCTTCAGCCCGAGGAAATTCACTCTTGGAAGTATACAGAAATTTACCTTCTGTATCAAAATGTAATAATTGTTTATAATCTGCAAGGACGATATGATCATCGTTGGCAATGGTGAAATCGTGGAATCGAATATATTCTCCCGGTCCAACGCCTTGTTTACTTATTTTTTGGATATATTTTCCGTTTTCGTTGAAAACAAAGAGTTTTTCATTTTGCATACCGTTCGTTGATCGGATATAATATTTCCCGTCATTAAAAATGACTCGTGTAATTTCTCCGATTAAATTATCTTCTGTTGTTTCAAGGGGAATCAATTCGATGGTATCAACAAAAGCAGAGAAAGGCAGTTCCGCTGTATAATTGCTGAAGACAGGAATCGTTTCGATTGTACTGTTCTTTGTAGAATCCCCTTTATGTTGACAGGAGAGAAGGGAAAACGACAGAATGATGAAAAGAATACTATTTTTCATGATTTAGGTGTGTTAAAAATGTTTATATGATCCAATCAGAATGACAAAGTTGTCAAGAATACGATTTGTCTTTTCATGAGATGATTCGTTTAAAAATCTTTGACTTTGATTCTTAATAATACGGGGTTGTCATCTTCTTTTAACGACGAACAGATTTGATCCCAGGCCGGATATTTCTGTTGAAGTGTTTCCCGGTCTG
>ENA-OQAN01000830-OQAN01000830.1-human-gut-metagenome-genome-assembly--contig:-NODE-830-length-14941-cov-2.055623_pt1 | contig 14941 bp, 25 predicted proteins | sample MGYA00242735_ERZ504527 | MGnify/ENA primary metagenome ERZ504527 (study PRJEB26092, sample SAMD00036230) | human gut metagenome | host: Homo sapiens | study: EMG produced TPA metagenomics assembly of...
ACTTCAGCATCTGGAGTGCAGGCGGATATATTTTGGATATGATGAGATCGACACAACTATGGAAGTGGAAGAAACACCGGAAGCAAGAGAGGCAACCATCGCATGGGAGACACGCCAGCTCGGGATCATGGACTGGATCACCAACGATGTGGACTGGATGACAAAAGAAGTACATCCATCCAGTGTACGTCTTGCATGGCATAATTAAAAAATGGGAAAATAAAAAGGAAGGAGCCGGGGCTTTGTTTGGAGGTAGCCCCGGCAGTATGAAAAAGAAAAAAGTGTTATCAAAGGTAGTACCTTTGCACATCTAATAATATACTCATATTTTGTGGTCATTCTGTGACGTCATTCTGAAAAAAGTATGAACAAAAAAGAAAAAATAACTGAACTCAAATCTTAACAATTCTTAAACTTTCCATATTTAGTTGAAACCATACGCCCCGACTGTTATACTGTGACTATTAGATGTTAGCAGGAGAAGAATATGTTTTATTCCTGATATCAATAAAATAATGAGGCGTGAATTTATGAAACGTTTTTGGAAATATGTAACAGGGATCGTACCTGCGTACGGGCTTTTTCCCCTTGTTTTTTCATTTGTATTTAACTGTCTTGTATATTCCGGTTCAAGGGCGATCGCAGGCGGTTGGTATCATCACAATATAGAAAGTAATCTTGATCTGCGGCTCCCATTTGTGCCGCAGTTTTTGATTATCTATTTGGCTGTTATGTATTTTGGGCAGTGAATTATATCCTTGCGGCAAGGCAGGAGCGGGAACAGGTTTACCGTTTTTTTACTGCGGATATTATATCCCGTTGTGTGTGTCTGATCATATTTCTGGCATATCCCACTACCAATACAAGACCGGTGATCGAAGGAAACGGAATCTGGGATCTGCTGGCCGGCTGGCTGTATTCCATTGATGCGGCAGATAACCTGTTTCCATCTATCCATTGTCTGGTAAGCTGGTTCTGTTTTCTGGGGATTAAGGATCAGAAAAGAATTCCGACATGGTATAAGGGGGTATCGTTTACACTGGCTGTGCTGGTTTTTCTGTCTACCATTTTTACCAAGCAGCATGTACTTGTGGATGTGGCAGGTGGTGTGATCCTGGCTCAGGTATGCTTTATTCTGGGACAGAAAACAAAACTCTGGCATATTTATGAACGGTTTGGAACTAAAATTGAAAAGAAGATCAACAGCTATACAGAAGGTGTCAAGTGATGAAGAGCAGAAAAAAGATCATATTTAACGGAGTGTTCCTGGCAGTAGTTTTTGCCCTGACTATCTACGGCGTTTTTCACGGAGAAGACCTGTCTTCCATGATGGATGCCATACATAGGCAGATAAACGGTGGCTGCTTCCGGGAATTGCACTGGTAGCATTTTTTATCTGGGGGGAATCCATCATTATCTGGTATATGATGCGTTCCAGCGGGATCCATCTGAAAAAAAGAACCTGCTTTCTGTTTTCGTCTGTAGGATTCTTTTTCAGCTGTATCACACCATCCGCCAGCGGCGGACAGCCCATGCAGATCTACTATATGAAAAAAGAGAAGATTTCCATTCCGGTGTCAACGGTGATCCTGATGATCGTGACGATTACCTATAAGCTGGTGCTTGTGGTGATCGGTATTGGGATCGCGATTTTCGGAAGAGGATTTCTTCACAAATATCTGGAAGGAATCCTGCCGGTGTTTTATCTGGGCTGATGCTGAATTATCTTCTGTGTCACTTTTATGACCATTCTGGTATTTCATCCGCTTTTGGCAAAAGCGATCCTGATGAAGGGCATGAAGCTTCTGGAACGGTTTCATCTGATGAGGAAAAAAGAGGGACGGCTGAAAAAACTGGAAGCTTCCATGGATACTTACCGAAATACTGCGGCATATCTGAAGAATAATCCGCTGGTGATCGTTAAAGTAATAGAGATCACTTTTATCCAGCGTATGGCACTGTTTGCAGTAACCTGGTTCGTATATCAGGCTTTTGGACTCCATGGAACCGGTTTCTGGGATATCCTTTTTCTCCAGGCAGTGATATCGGTATCTGTGGATATGCTGCCGCTTCCGGGAGGAATGGGAATCAGTGAGACTTTGTTTCTTACCATTTTCAGTCCGGTATTCGGTGGCCTGCTGCTTCCGGGAATGGTGCTTAGCAGAGGGCTGGGATATTACGGAGAGCTGCTGATCAGTGCGGTGTTTACTGCGGTGGCTCAGCTCACTATCGGAAAAAAGGAATCCTGAAAAGATTTGATCGAATGCAGATCGCGGAGATCTGCTTGACCCAGATCAGGTAAATCCCCTGTGGGACTGTGAATATAGCCTGACATGAAAAAGAAAAAAGAGGTGTGCAAATGATAGGATTTTATGATTACACGGTAATAATGACTTACATAAGCGTAGTTTCTTCCATGATCGGAATCTTCTGCGCTGTGACGGACCATATTTCAGCAGCGGTGTGCTGTCTTGCATTTTCCGGACTGTGCGATATGTTTGACGGAAAGATCGCAAGAACTAAGAAGAACAGAACGGAGGAAGAGAAATGCTTCGGGATCCAGATCGATTCCCTTGCAGATATCGTCTGTTTCGGGATCCTTCCTATTGTGCTGGGATTTAAGCTTGGAATGTGTCATATTTACGGAATAGCTATTCTTTTATTTTACGGTCTGGCAGGCTGATCCGTCTGGCATACTTCAATGTTATGGAGGAAAAACGTCAGAATGAAACCTCCGAAAACCGAAAATATTATCAGGGACTTCCCATCACATCCATGTCTGTGGTCCTGCCGCTTCTGTTTGTGGTATCCCTGCTTTTTCCGGAGTATAAATGGTTTGTGGTGCTCCTTCATATCGCAATGCTGACGGTAGGACTTCTGTTTATCCTGGATTTTAAATTCCGTAAGCCCACCAACAGGGAGCTGGTGATCATTGTTGCGGTAGTTGCTGTGGCAGTCCTTCTTGTACTTTTCTACAACGAAGATGGTGGAAGTTCAATTATCTCTATAAGCTTTCCATGGAGAGAGGTGGTAATCTATGATCCGGACAGCGGACAGAATGGGGCATATTACAGAGGAGGATTCCTTTCAGAACAACCTTCTGGAAAAAATCTACGGTTCTGTAGCCGGACGCATGCTGATCCGGCCGCTGGTCACTCCCGTTGTTTCCATTGCCATGGGAAAGCTTCTGGATTCTAGGCTTTCGGCAGCAGCGGTGAAACCCTTTTATACGGTTCAATCATCTGGATATGAGTGATTATGAAAAGCGTAAATACATCTCTTACAATGATTTTTTCAAGCGGAAGATCCGGGAGGGTGCCCGCCATATTGATATGGAACCGGGACATTTTATCAGTCCCTGTGACTGCAGGGTGAGTGTGTATCCGGTAGATGAAAAAGCCCGTCTTCATATCAAACAGACCGAATATACCATAGATGAGCTTCTCAGGAATCCTTCTCTTGGAAAAAGATATCAGGGTGGCTATGTGTGGGTGCTTCGTCTCTGTGTTCAGGATTATCACAGATATATTTATCCGGACAATGCGGCGGAGTCCGGACGCATCAGGATCCCGGGGATTCTGCATACAGTCAACCCCGTGGCCAACGATGCTATCCGATCTACAAGGAAAACAGCAGAGAGTATTCTCTTTTGAAAACAGAGAATTTCCGTACCGTGCTGATGATGGAGGTAGGTGCTCTTCTTGTCGGAAGGATCGAAAACCGGCCAGGGAAAGCATTTGTGAAACGGGGAGACGAAAAAGGGAATTTTGCTTTCGGCGGCTCCACCATTGTGCTGATCACCGAAAAAAATGCGGTAAAGCCAGATGAAGATATTTTAAACAATTCCCGTGAAGGAATTGAAACAAGAGTATTCATGGGAGAAAAGATCGGAGAATCCTTTTAGAGGGTTCTCCTTTTTGGCGGATAAAATTAAAAAAAATGAAATTACGTTCACACACACAACACAAACCTGTGATATATTATGAGCAGTAGCAAAGCGGAATGAAAATATCCGCTTTAGAATGAACCGGAAGTAAAAGCTCAGCTTTTTGTAAAGAGGGATGATACAGAGCATTTCGGGCTGTCAGAAGCTGCCCGGAACAGCGACTGAGAAACGGAGGAAGATAGAATGGATGCATTAAAAATTCTTGTAGTAGATGACGAGAGCAGAATGAGAAAACTGGTAAAGGATTTTCTCACCAAAAAGAATTTCCAGGTACTGGAAGCAGGTGACGGTGAGGAGGCCATGGATATTTTTTATAAAGAAAAGGACATTGCGCTTCTGATCCTGGATGTGATGATGCCGAAGATGGATGGCTGGGAAGTATGTCGTGAGATCCGCAAAAATTCCAAGGTTCCCATCATTATGCTGACAGCAAGAGGAGATGAGCGTGATGAGCTTCTGGGATTTGAACTCGGGGTGGACGAATATATCTCCAAACCCTTCAGCCCCAAGATCCTTGTAGCACGTGTAGAAGCCATTCTTCGAAGAACGGGACAGAGCAACCCGGATGAGATACTTTCAGCAGGTGGGATTGTCATTGACAAGGCAGCGCATCAGGCAACGTAGATGATAAACCGATGGATCTGAGCTTCAAGGAATTTGAGCTTCTGACTTATTTCCTGGAGAATGAGGGAATCGCTCTTTCCAGAGAAAAGATCCTGAATTCTGTGTGGAATTATGATTATTTCGGAGATGCCAGAACCATTGATACTCATGTCAAAAAACTGAGAAGTAAAATGGGCGATAAGGGCGAGTATATCAAGACAGTCTGGGGGATGGGCTATAAGTTTGAGGTAGGAGAATGAAAAAACCGAAGGAAAAAATAAAAAAGATCCACAGTCTCCGCCATCAGATCACAGCATACTTTATCGGTCTGCTGTTTTTATCCATTCTGACTATTACCGTGATCAACGGAGCCTTTCTTGAAAAATATTATGTGACAAAAAAGATCGATGTACTTCTGAATCTCCGAACAACTCTGGAAAATACAGATATTGACAAGATGATGAACAGCAATAGCTCGAAAGGTATGGAGAGTATTCCCGATGAGATCCAGAGAGCCTGCTCCAGAAACAATCTTTCCTGGGTTATCATTGACAGCAGCAATACCAGCTGGCTTTCCTGGGGCGAAAATGAAAAAATGCTTCAGAGCAAGCTGTTCGGATATGTCTATGATCTGGATGAGGACGGAGATAAGAGCCGGACCTTGAAGCAGGGTGACAATTATACCATCAGCAGTCGCATGACCGTTTTGCGGGAATGGATTATGTGGAATGCTGGGGACAGCTGGATGAGGAACATTATTTTATCATAAGGACACCCCTTGAGAGCATCCGGGAGAGCGCTGATATTTCCAATAAGTTTTACTTTGCGGTAGGTCTGATGATCATAATCTTAAGTGGTCTGGTCATTATGGTCGTGACCAGGAGGATCACCCGTCCCATCAGTGAGCTTACGGAACTTTCCAGAAAAATGTCAGATCTGGATTTTGAGGCAAAATACGAGAGCAAGGTCGGCAATGAGATCGATGTTCTGGGAGATAATTTCAACCGGATGTCCTCACAGCTGGAGACTACCATCAGTGAACTGAAATCTGCAAATAATGAACTGCAGCGTGACATTGAGGACAAGATCAAGATCGACAAGATGCGAAAGGAATTTCTGGATAACGTGTCCCATGAACTGAAAACTCCCATTGCCCTGATCCAGGGCTATGCAGAAGGCTTAAAAGAAAATATTTCTGATGATCCTGAGAGCAGAGAGTTCTATTGCGATGTCATTATGGATGAAGCCTCCAAGATGAATAAACTGGTAAAAAATCTTCTAACACTGAATCAGCTGGAATCCGGCAAAGATGCAGTTGTAATGGAGCGGTTTGATATCGTATCCCTGATCCGCGGTGTGCTTCAGACCATGAATATCATGATCGGGCAGAAGAATGCAAAAGTGATCTTTGAGGCGGAGAAGCCGGTTTATGTATGGCCGATGAGTTTAAGATCGAAGAGGTTGTGACAAACTATGTAAGCAATGCCCTGAACCATCTGGAGGGAGAGAAAGAAATCGAGATCAAGCTGCAGGATGAGGGTAACCGTGTGAAGATCAGTGTGTTTAACACAGGGACTCCGATCCCTGAGGCAGATGTACCGAATCTCTGGAATAAATTTTATAAAGTTGATAAAGCGAGAACCAGGGAATACGGCGGAAGCGGTATCGGTTTATCCATTGTAAAGGCCATCATGGAAAGCATGAACCAGGAATATGGCGTACAGAACTTTGATAATGGCGTGGAATTCTGGTTTACACTGGACCGGAAATAATAAAACTTTACCGTGATAATGTGAAAAAATAGGCGGCAGCAGAGAAAAGTCTTTGCAACCGCCTGTTTTTGCGTTATACTAAAGCAATGTAAATCGAAGGTGAGAGAGGAATATCGAGATACAAAAGAGCAGGAGGAAGCATTATTATGATAGGAATCATTGACTACGATGCAGGAAACATCAAAAGTGTGGAAAAAGCACTTCAGTATCTGGGACAGGAGACTGTCGTCTCAAGAGATCCCCAGGTGCTTCTGAAAGCAGATAAAGTAATCCTTCCGGGGGTTGGAAGCTTTGGTGATGCTATGGAAATCTCAAAAATACAGGACTTGTTCCGGTCAATACATGAGATCGTGGAAAAGGGAACGCCCTTTCTTGGGATATGCCTGGGACTGCAGCTGCTTTTTGAGAGCAGTGATGAGACACCGGGAGTGGAAGGTCTTGGAATCCTGAAGGGGAAAATCCTGCGCATCCCGCCAAGTCCGGGACTGAAGATTCCGCATATGGGCTGGAATTCCCTGCATATTCAGAACAGCGGAAGATTATTTAAGGGTATTCCGGAAAACACATACGTTTACTTTGTACATTCCTATTATCTTCAGGCAGAGGAGGAAGAGATCGTGAAAGCGACCACTCAGTACAGCACATGCATCCATGCGTCTGTGGAGAAGGGAAATGTATTTGCGTGTCAGTTCCATCCGGAAAAAAGCAGCCGGTGGGGCTTGAAGATCCTTGAGAATTTTGCGGCACTTGAGTCAGGCACCGGAAAGGAGGCATAATCATGTTTACAAAAAGAATCATTCCATGTCTGGATGTAAATAAAGGACGTGTAGTAAAAGGCGTGAATTTTGTTGATCTTAAGGATGCCGGAGATCCGGTGGAAATTGCCAAAGCTTACGATGCAGCCGGTGCGGACGAGCTTGTTTTTCTTGATATCACTGCCTCCTGCGAGGAGCGTGATACCGTGGTGGATATGGTAAGAGCTGTTGCAGCCAACGTATTTATCCCGTTTACCGTAGGCGGAGGAATCCGTACCGTAGATGATTTTCGGAAGCTTCTCCGTGAAGGTGCAGATAAGATTTCTGTAAATTCCGCAGCTATCGACCGTCCGGAGCTGATCCATGAGGCCGCACAGAAATTCGGAAGCCAGTGTGTAGTAGTTGCCATTGATGCCAAGAGAAGACAGGATGGCGGCTGGAATATCTACAAACATGGCGGAAGACTGGATACCGGTATTGATGCTCTTGAATGGGCAAAGAAGGTGGAAGAACTTGGCGCAGGTGAGATCCTTCTTACCAGCATGGACTGTGACGGAACCAAGACCGGGTATGATATTGAACTTACAAGAGCCGTTGCAGATGCGGTTTCCATCCCGGTGATCGCCTCCGGTGGTGCCGGAACCCTGGAGCATTTTTATGATGCACTGACAGAAGGCGGAGCAGATGCGGCACTGGCAGCATCTCTGTTCCACTACAAAGAGCTGGAGATCCGGGAAGTGAAGGATTACCTTGCGGAAAAAGGAATTTCCGTGAGAAGATAAGTTGGATGAGAGGTGATAGATATGGCTCCTATAGCAGGAGACTGGCAGGAGGCACTGAAAGGTGAGTTTCATCAGCCTACTATGCCAAACTTTATAAAACCGTGATGACAGAATACAGAACAAGAAAGATTTTTCCGCCGCCGGAAGATATGTTCAATGCGTTTCATTTTACGCCTCTGCATCAGGTAAAGGTTGTGATCCTGGGACAGGATCCCTATCACAATGACGGACAGGCTCATGGGCTTTGCTTTTCCGTAAAAAAAAGGTGTGGAAACACCGCCATCTCTGGTGAATATTTATAAGGAACTTGAGGATGATATGGGATGTTATATCCCAAACAACGGTAATCTGGAAAAATGGGCAAAGCAGGGCGTGCTTCTTTTGAACACAGTGCTGACTGTACGTGCACATCAGGCCAATTCCCACAGAGGGATCGGCTGGGAACAGTTTACCGATGCGGCCATCCGGATCCTGGACCAGGAGGATCGCCCGATCGTGTTTCTTCTCTGGGGGCGGCCTGCTCAGATGAAGGCATCCATGCTTCATAATCCGAAGCATCTGATCCTGGAAGCACCACATCCAAGTCCCCTTTCTGCCTACCGGGGATTTTTCGGATGCAAGCATTTCAGCAAGGCTAATGAATTTTTGAAAGCCAATGGGGTAGAACCTGTTGACTGGCAGATTGAGAATATTTAAGTTAAGGAAAGTAAAATGGGTAAAAAAAATGATAACACACTTGTGAAAAACGCATCTTTTCTTATGGTTGCGGCGCTGATCTCCAAGATCATCGGAATGCTGTACAAGAGTCCGCTTTCAACTACACTGGGAAGTCAGAGCTTTGCACTTTTCCAGTTTGCACAGAATGTATATTTTATCCTGCTGATGATCGCGTCCTTCAGTATTCCTCAGGCTGTATCCAAGATCATGGCGGAGAAGATCGCTTTTCACAGATATAAGGATGCACAGAAGGTATTTTACGGTGCACTGATCTATGCGGCAGTTGCCGGCGGTATCGTGGCGCTGATCTGTGTATTTGGTGCAGGGATCCTGGTTCCGGACAGTATGGCTAACGCCCGTCTGGCACTGCAGATGCTTGCGCCCACAATTTTCATGTCCGGTCTCTGCGGTGTATTCCGTGGATATTTCCAGGCATACCGCAATATGATGCCTACATCGATCTCGCAGATCATTGAGCAGATCTTTGTGGCAACCTTTGCGCTTCTGATGTCACATGTATTTATCCAGCATTTTTCCGCAACAGGAGATATGGATCTGGTCCATCGCTGGGGTGCGGCAGGTGCTACCATGGGTACCGGAGCAGGTGTGGCTTCCGCGCTGATCTTTATGCTGATCGTTTATGGGGTAAACCGTAAGATCATCCGGAAAAGGATCGTCAATGACCGCCATTCTGTAAATGAGAGTATGGGTCATGTAATGAGTAATATCGTGCTCATCATCATGCCGATCATTCTTAGTGCTTTTATTTATAATGTAAACGGATATATCAACAGCTATATGTATTCCGGTATCATGGATATCAAGGGTGCTGCCAAGGACGTGATCCAGACCTTGTATTCTGAGTACGGATATTATATGACACTGATCAATATCCCGCTTACCCTGGCAAGTACAGCACCGACATCTATGATCCCTGAGGTTTCCGCGCATTATGCAATGCACGATATTGAAGGTGCAAATATGAAGACAGACCGTGCCACATGGATCAGTATGCTGATCTCCATTCCGGCGGCAGTAGGTCTTGCAGTTCTTTCCGGACCGATCACGAGACTGATCTTCCCGGGAACCAATGGCGTAGGCGGACAGCTTCTGATCCTGGAGGAATCACCATTATCCTGAATGGCAACTCCAATATCACCAACGGTGTACTTCAGGGAATCGGCAAGCCGAAGCTCCCGATGATCCATGCAGCCATTGCACTGGTGGCAGATGTGATAGCCATGGCCCTGCTTCTGGTATTTACCAATCTTGGCGTTTATACCATTGTCATCGCCAGATCGTTTATGCAGTTGTGATGTGTCTTCTCAACGACCGTTCCATCAAGAAATATATGGGCTATAAGAATCCATGGAGAAGTGCTTATTTAAGCCCGTTCCTTGCATCTATCCCGATGGGGGTTGTTGCGGGAGTGGTGTATTACGGTCTGTATGCACTGATCCATTCCAATGTGATCTGCTAGGTATTTCCGTGATCCTGGCAGCAGTTGTATACTTTATTGTATATCTGTTTGTAAGCAAGCCCGGTGAAGAAGAGCTGGGTATGATGCCTGGTGGAAGATATATGAAGAAGCTGGCGAGAATGATGAAGATCATCTGATCTGTAAGTCCGATCAGTAAACGGCAATACAGTTATTCGGTGCAGAACTCAAAGTGAACACAGCTAGCACAGGAAAAAATACTCACAGATTTGTTCCGGCAGATTTCCAGCCGGAGGATCTGTGAGTATTTTTTATTGTATCAGGTCTCTGGAAATGCAGGCTTTTGAAGAATGGATTCCTTTTAGACTTTTTTCTGTGAAAACAGTCTTATGATCTCCAGAGTAACGTTCACAGCGGCATCCATTCCTTCTGCTGTAATATGCTCATAAGGCCCGTGATAGGCATGTCCGCCGGTTCCGAGATTCGGGCAGGGCAGTCCCATAAAGCTTAACTGTGCACCGTCTGTGCCGCCGCGGATAGGCAGGATCAGCGGTGTGACACCGCAGCTGTGGCAGGCTTCCTCTGCCAGAGATATCAGCCATGGGCAGGTATCGATGATCTCTTTCATATTGCGGTACTGCTGGGTGATGGTAAGAGTTACGGTACCTTCCCCCCATTTTTCATTGAGGATCTCCGTGATATGGGTGAGCGTTTTCTGACGGATCTCAAAAGAAGCGGCATCGTGATCCCGGACAATATACTGAAGCTCAGCCTGGGAAACATCTCCTTTCATGGAACACAGATGGAAAAATCCTTCGTAGTCTTCTGTATTCCTGGGAGTGTCCGCTGCCGGAAGCATGGAGTTAAATTCCATGGCAATGAGGGCTGCGTTGATCATAGTATTTTTGGAAGAACCGGGATGTACATTAACACCCTGGAAGGTTACTTTTGCACTGCAGGCGTTAAAGTTTTCGTACTGGATCTCGCCTTCCGTATCACCGTCCAGGGTATATGCATAATCCGCACCGAATTTTTTTACATCAAAGTGGGCCGGTCCCATGCCGATCTCTTCATCCGGAGTAAAAGCAACGCAGAGAGGTCCGTGAGGTATTTTTTCCGTAAGGATATGCTCCAGCGCAGTGAGGATCTCTGCAATGCCGGCCTTGTCGTCTGCGCCCAGGATCGTGGTTCCGTCTGAGGTGATCAGGGTACGTCCGGCAAGTGAAGCAAGATGGGGGAACATTTCCGGGGAAAGAGTTCTGCCGCTTGTGCCGAGAGGGAGCTCTTTTCCATCGTAATCTTCTGTGATCATCGGTGTGACTGCATGGTCGCAGAAATCGGAAACCGTATCCATATGAGCGATAAAGCCCAGTGCTTTGCAGTGCTCCAGACCTTCTGTAGCAGGAAGATGTGCATAAACGTAACAGTGTTCATCCAGAGACACATCAGAGATCCCAAGGCCTTTCAGTTCCTCCACAAGAAGCCGGGCCAGGTCAAACTGGCACTGGGAAGAGGGGGAAGAAGAGCTTTCTTCATTGCTGGGTGTGGATATTTTTACATAGGATAGAAGTCGTTGGTATGCTTTCATAGAAGAATATTCCTTTCTGAAAAATCCTTCCGGAACAGACGGCAGCTGTATTTATGGAATCCGCCTGTTTTTCCGGAGATAATAACAGTATACCACACAGTATCCGTATATTTTCAGAAAAAATTTCCCACGATATGAAAACCTGTGCTATATCTGTGGGATAATAAAAAACAGGAGGATTTGAGAGTGGAAAAAAGAATCATACAGGTCGAAGAAAAAGTACCTGCAAAGATGCTGATACCGTTAAGTATCCAGCACATGTTCGCCATGTTCGGAGCATCCGTACTGGTGCCATTCCTTTTTGGTATCAGTCCGGCTATTGTGCTTCTGATGAATGGTGTGGGAACACTCCTTTTTATTTTCATCACAAAAGGAAAAGCACCGGCTTATTTGGGCTCCAGTTTTGCCTTCCTTTCACCGGCTCTTCTGGTGATCAGCAAGTATGGATATGAGTATGCCCTTGGTGGTTTCGTTGTTCTGGGTATTGCTGGTATGTGCGTGGCATTGATCGTCCGCCAGTGCGGAACAGACTGGATCGATATCGTGCTTCCCACAGCGGCAATGGGACCGGTAGTGGCACTGATCGGTCTGGAACTTGCGGGAAATGCAGCAAGTACGGCAGGACTTCTGGACGAGAAGGTAGATCCGAAGAATGTGATCGTATTTCTGGTCACACTTGGAGTTGCGGTATTCGGGCAGATCCTGTTCCGGGGCTTCCTTTCTGTTATTCCGATCCTGATCGCGATCATTGCGGGATATGTGGCAGCAGGTGCATGCGGGCTTCTGGATTTTACACAGGTAAGGGAAGCGGCATTTTTGGCTCTTCCCAACTTTACATCTCCGAAATTTAATTTTGAGGCCATTATGACGATCTTTCCGGCATTGCTTCTGGTAACCTCCGAGCATATCGGCCATCAGATCGTAACCGGAAAGATCGTTGGAAGAAATCTTCTGAAAGATCCGGGTCTCCACAGATCCCTGTTTGCAGATTTCTTCTCTACCACAGTTTCCGGATGCCTTGGTTCTGTACCGACAACTACTTACGGTGAGAACATCGGTGTCATGGCAGTGACAAAGGTTTACAGTGTACAGGTGATCGGTGGTGCGGCAGTGCTTTCTATCTGCTGTTCCTTCCTCGGTAAACTGGCAGCCTGATCAGTACCATTCCCGGTCCGGTGATCGGTGGGATTTCCTTCCTTCTTTACGGAATGATCGGAACCTCCGGCCTTCGTATGCTGGTTGACAATCACGTGGATTACAGCAAGTCCAGAAATCTGACGCTGACAAGCGTTGTCTTTGTTGTAGGTCTTTCCGGAATTGCCCTGAAGCTTGGAAATGTTGAGCTTACCGGTATGGTGCTGGCATGTGTGGTTGCCATGGCATTAAGCCTTGTATTCTATATTCTGGACAAACTGAAGCTGACCAACGATCAGTGACAGGAAATATATTGCATAAAAAGCAGATGAAGAGGGAAATCTTTTTATCTGCTTTTTGGCATTCAGAGAGGAAAAAGAAATCATGTATGGGAAGCCTTTTGTCGGATTTTCAGAGATCCTGTCAACAAAAAAACAGAGGGATTTTCAAGTATCTTATTGACAATCATTCCGTTTTATAATACTATGTAATACAGAAAACACGAACAAAGGTTCGGATTAAAGGAAACCTGATTAGAAAGAGAATAAAGAATAGGAGATTACATAATGATCAGTGAAGAGAAGCAGAAGGCGCTGGAAGCGGCTCTTGGAAATATTGAGAAACAGTTCGGTAAAGGCTCTGTCATGAAGCTTGGAGATTCCAGTTCCCATATGCAGGTGGAGGCAGTTCCCACAGGATGCTTAAGCCTGGATATCGCCCTTGGTGTAGGTGGTGTTCCCAAGGGACGTATCGTGGAGATCTACGGACCGGAGTCCAGTGGTAAGACAACGGTAGCCTTACATATGGTCGCTGAAGTGCAGAAGAGAGGCGGAATCGCAGGATTTATCGATGCGGAGCATGCTCTTGATCCTGTTTATGCCAAGAGTATAGGTGTTGATATCGACAACCTTTATATTTCACAGCCGGATAACGGAGAGCAGGCGCTGGAGATCACAGAGACTATGGTACGTTCCGGTGCTGTGGATATCGTGATCGTGGACTCTGTTGCAGCCCTAGTCCCCAAGGCTGAGATCGAAGGAGATATGGGAGACAGCCATGTAGGTCTGCAGGCCCGTCTGATGTCACAGGCACTCCGTAAACTGACAGCTGTTATCAGCAAGTCCAACTGCGTGGTGATCTTTATCAACCAGCTTCGTGAAAAGGTTGGAGTGATGTTTGGCAATCCGGAAACTACAACCGGTGGACGTGCGCTGAAATTCTATGCATCTGTCCGTATGGATGTACGCCGTGTGGAAACATTGAAGCAGGGTGGTGAGATGGTCGGAAACCACACCCGTGTGAAAGTAGTTAAGAACAAGGTCGCTCCGCCATTTAAGCAGGCAGAGTTTGATATCATGTTCGGAACCGGTATTTCCAGAGAGGGAGATATCCTGGATCTGGCTGCAGAATGCATCCATCGTAAACAAGAGCGGAGCCTGGTATGCATATGAGGGGGATAAGATCGGACAGGGACGTGAGAATGCCAAATTATTCCTGCGAGAGCATCCGGAGATCCGCGATGAGATCGAGAAGAAGGTTCGTGTACATTATCATCTGGATCCGGCAGATGAGACAGCAGAAGCAGCAGTACAGGCAGAAGATACAGAGAAGGAAGAGTAATCCATGCTGGATCTGGAAGAACGAAACCGTGCAAGAAAGAAAGCCATGCGGCTTCTGGAACATATGGACCGCACAGAGAAAGGCCTGACGGATAAACTCCGTCAGGCTGAATTTTCACCGGAGGCAGTAGAAGATGCCATTGCTTATGTGAAGTCCTATGGGTACATCAACGATGCCCGTTATGCCAGAACCTATATCTCCTTCCGCATGGAAACCAGGAGCCGTCAGAAGATCCTCTCGGAACTTCAGTTAAAGGGTGTGGACCGTCAGACTGCCCTGGATGCCTGGAATGAGATGGAAGAGCTTATGGAACCGGACGAGCGGGAGGTATTACGCAGGACGATCGAAAAGAAATATGCGCCGGACACAGAGCTTGATGAAGGACAGATGCGAAGGTTGTATGGATATCTGGCCAGACGAGCGTTCCGGTATGAGGATATTTCCCATACCCTGGAAGAAATGAACATCCGGGTGAACCGTGATATGGAATAACTCGTTACTGTTCACCGGTAATGTCCCGCGAGTGTTTTGTGAGCGAAGGTCACAGAAAACCGAGACCATACGCGCATATCGCGAGCAGATTAAA
>ENA-OQAN01000831-OQAN01000831.1-human-gut-metagenome-genome-assembly--contig:-NODE-831-length-14938-cov-2.049828_pt1 | contig 14938 bp, 22 predicted proteins | sample MGYA00242735_ERZ504527 | MGnify/ENA primary metagenome ERZ504527 (study PRJEB26092, sample SAMD00036230) | human gut metagenome | host: Homo sapiens | study: EMG produced TPA metagenomics assembly of...
CGGCCGATTCCTTGGTCTGCTGCTGGCCGTCGGCATCCTCGTACGTCACCTTCCAGTTTGGCATCATATTCGCCGGCCGCATCCGCAGTGAAAGCGAATCCGATGGAACCAGAAGCGCCGGACGCCACATTGCCGATATACTGCGTGGCTTGCGTGGCGGTGATGCCGTCACCCTCGATGGACGCTTCGACATTGGATACATCCCCCTTGCCCTTGTTCACGTATTCCATGGAATGGTGGATTCCTCGCCCGCATTGATGGCGTCTGGAAGCACGGGATCGCCCAGTTCGAAACGGTCGGGCTGCGAAACAGGTACGGAAATCTTGATATCCGAAGTGTTGGAATTGCGGGTGCCGCCATCGACATACTCGTATTTGAAGTTGATATCGATGCCCTGCGCGCCGTTCTTCGCACTCGACAGCACCTGCATGGGCACGGTCTGGGTCAGGGAATAGCCCGCCCACAGCGAATCGTAATAGAACGTGTTCGTACCGCCGGAAATGGCGAAATTCTCACCGCCGTCAACGGTCACGACCATATTGCCGACCGCGACCTTGCCCATATTCTGGAAGGTGAAGCCAAGATCGAAATTCGTGCCGACCGCCACGGAACCGTCGCCATAGGTGAAGTTGGTGATGATGATGTTCGGCACCGGACCGGCCGGCTGCACGGTGGAGCCGCCGTTGTTGTCGTCAGTGCCATCACCGTCTTCGGCGAGCGCCGTCGGCACAATGCAGGTCAGCGCGATGGCGATGGACGCCATCAATGCGATGAGCATGTTGATGAATTTTGCGGAATGGTTGCTGTTACTCATGGAATTTCCTTCTCTTCTCTGCCGTCACGCGTTGTTCATCAGACGGTCATCGATGATGCGTCCGTCAAGTAGCGTTACGATACGGTCGGCATATTGCGCCATATTGTCATCGTGGGTGACGAGCACGATGGTTTGGTCGAGGTCGCGAGCGACGCGCAGATCATGTTCATCACGTCGGTTTTGGTTTTGGAGTCGAGGTTGCCGGTCGGTTCGTCGGCGAATACGACTTGCGGTCTGGCTGCGAACGCTCGCGCGATGCCGACACGCTGTTGCTGTCCGCCCGACATTTGCGTCGGGTAGTGTTCATGCGTTTGCCGAGCCCTACTCGTTTCAGCATTTTCTTGGCGATTGCTCACGCTTGTTTTTCGGCATGCTTGGAACATCAGCGGCATTGCCACGTTTTCCACGGCAGTCAGATTGGGAAGCAGGTTGTATGACTGGAATACGAAACCAAGATGTTTTTGCCGAAATTCCGCCAATTGCCGTTCATTCAACCGAGAAATGGGCACTCCCCCGATGCGCACGCCGCCTTTGGTCGGTTTTTCCATACCTGCTAGCTGGTTCAGCAGAGTGGATTTGCCAGAACCGGATTCGCCGTAGATACAGCAGATCTGCCCTTGCGGAATGGTGAGATTGATACGTTCCAGCGCCACGACGGTTTCGTCGAGCACCGGATATTCCTTACGCAGATTCTTGACTTCGATGATGGGCCTGCGCGTCCCCGCCATCGACTCTTGCCCTTCATGATCTGTCATAGTCTTCGTTGTCCTCCCCCACACGGCGTCAATACGTCTGTCCCACAACCGAGTTTATACCGTTTTCCAGTTCCCTGCATCCCTTAGGGGAACACCCCGAGAAGCACAGACCCCCGTCTCATATCCTCCTAAAACAACCCTAACTAGGGTGGTTTTCTCGTTTCGTGCCAAAAACACTTCGTTTCGTGCCAGACGGCAAAATCCCTGAATCTCGCAAAAATAGAATGAAAACAACGAGGCAGACATTCGGATGACGTTGTCGGAAGCGTCATCCGCATATCACACAAGGGGAACCATCATGCGTCGTCGTTTTACTCAAACCGAGGTGTATTACCTGAACACCCTGCCGCGGTGGAGCGAGCTTCCATGGACCGCATCACGTACTCGAAGGAATTTCAGGTGCGTTGCATGGCGCAATATCTGCGCGGCAACGGTCCTACCAGTATTTTCGCCAGCGCAGGTCTTGATCCGAAAATCATGGGAGGCAAGCGCATCGAACGCGCGATCGCCCGTTGGAAAGCCGATCCGAAAATCATGCTTGAAGCACAGACGTTGGCAAACAAATCCGATTCCGGGCAGCGCGATCTGCTGGTGATCACCCAAGCCATGACCATCAAATGGCTGGAAAAGAAAGTCATGGACCTGCAGAAACAGCTTCACCTGCTTGAATCACATGCGATGAACTGCTCACTGCCGAATTCAAACTCCAGGGAAGGTCTTGTCAGCATGGCGTGACATACGCCGAAACGTATGACATGCGTGCGCAAAACACGGTCATTGCCGACAGGCCAATCACATAGACGTGCGTTGCGGTACGGCAACGCGCCAAACAATAATCCCTCCTTTCACCGCCGCGCTCTCCGTCACATATAAGCGGCCGTCTCGAAAGGAGGGATTCTTCATGCCTCTGGAACGTCAGCGAAACATCCTCGCCCCGTATCGACACTCTGCATTTCGTGTATAAAACGCGCTGTCCTTACTCTGCATTTTCGTGTAAATGCCCTAATTTTCAAGGAGTACACCATGCTCTTCAGGCGCAAGGCATATCAAACACTCATGGCTTGGAAAAGCCCGTCGAATGGCAAGCGCGCCATGCTTATTATTGAGGGAGCACGACGTGTTGGAAAAAGCACTTTGGCGCAAGAATTCGCACAACACGAATACGAAGGTCATCTTGTCATCGATGCAGAGCATCGGCACGGCTATTTTGCGACTATTTCGCAGCTTCGTCCGCGGACATCATGGCCTGGGTGATCTGGTCGCGCATCTCGTTGAAACCGCCAGGCGTCGAAGCCGGCAACACCACCGTCTTCGCATTCTGCGACGAGGCGAGATTACGCATGGTGTCGAGATACTGGTTGAACAACACCACATTGTTCACGTCGTTCACGTTCATGCCGACTGCCTGCAGACTCTTGATCTGGTCGACGATACCATTGGCGATCTCACGACGATAGTTGGCCTGGCCTTCACCCTGAAGACGGGTCTTCTCAGCCTCGGCTGCCGCCTGGGTCTCGATCTGAATACGCTGGGCTTCGGCGCGCTGACGGGTGGCTCCTTCTCGCGCTGGGCAGCGTTGATGGAATCCATGGCGTTCTTGACCTGCGGACTCGGATCGATGGCAGTGATCAGCGTCTTGACCACAGTGAAACCGAAGCGGGACATTTCGTTGCCGACGGTCTTCTGTACGTCAAAGGCACATCGTCCTTACGGGAGAAGGCATCGTCCAAAGACAATGCAGGAATGGCGGAACGCAGCGCATCCTCCATGTAGGAACGCAGCTGACCAGCCGGATCACGCAGCTCATAGTATGCGGTGGCCACATTGCTCGGGTCAACACGGAACTGAGTGGACGCCACCACCGTGACGAACACATTGTCAAGCGTCTTGGTCTCCAACTGCACATTAAGCTGATTGACGCGCATGTTGGTTTTCATGGCGATACGGTCCACGAACGGGATTCGAATATGAATGCCGGCGAACTGCACCTTGTTGAATTTGCCGAAACGCTCAATAATATAGGCCTGCTGCTGCGGCACGATAAACAACGTGGACAGGAACAGGAACGCGACGATAAGTGCAATGACAAGGAGCGTAATAAGGAACGGCATGACATTACTCCCTTCTTTGGTTTTCTCTCGAAAGCCTGTTGATTGACGGCTTTCCGTAGGTTCTGCAACCATTGCCGAACCCAAGCAAAAACTTACCAAAGAATGCAATCACGTGCAGACAATGTCCGCGAGTTGGGCAAAGTCCATTCGGAAGCCGGACATCGACCGTCCGGAAGCCGACCCACATACGTCTACGAGCCGAACAGGAGACAATTCTCCTTGTCCGACTCGTGAGATGGCATACGCAATGTTGAATCAGATCAGGCCGAGTTCCTTGCATTTGGCTTGCAACTGCGTGGCCGAAGGCTCCACCAGCCATGAGCCATCGGCGAACCGAATCACGGGAATGTGCTGTTGTCCGCTGATCGCAATGGCCTTCTCTGCAGCACCATCCTCATGCTCGATATCATGAAGGCTGTAGGCGACCCCGAAACGGTCTAATGCTGCCTTGGCTCGATGGCAGTCGCCGCACCAGTCGGCTCCATAGAAATCAATTGCCGCATTGTCAATCATAAAATCACTCCTTACGAGGCATTAATCTCATCAAATTTAGGCGATGCCTCAAGCAACATCTTCGTATACGCATCTTTAGGGTGTCGTAACACGGAACCGACAGCTCCATATTCGACAAGATGGCCGTCTTTCATTACCGTCACCTCATCCGCAACTTCCTGAACAATGTCCAAATCTCATACTCATGCCCCGACAATCCCGGATAATGCACGGATTTTACCAGCGGATGCAGCAACAGATAGCTGGAGATCGCACGCGCGTTCTCCTGCTGGCGGTCCATGCGCAGGGCGAGCGTCTGAATACCACGACGCACCGAATCGCATTCGTTCGGCGCAAGCACGCCACCCAAACGATTCTGCGCGAAGTAGACACGTTTGCCCAACCCGTCGTCCTTGACCACCACAAGACCGGCGTTGACTTCGGAATGGCCGGCCAGATACTTGGTAGCGGAATGGATGACGATGTCGGCACCTTGGTCGAGCGGCAGCTGCAGATACGGGGTAACGAATGTGTTGTCGACAATGGAAATCGCACCATAGCGATGAGCGATTTCAGCAATCTTCGTCACATTGTTGACCTGCAGCAACGGATTGGTAAGAACTTCGAAATACACGGCCTTCGCCGGACAACCATGCGCGGGTCCCTTGGCGGAGTGCCCGGAAACAGCGGCATCAAGCGCTTCGTAGTCGGCGGGTTCACGGCTCCGGTGTTGTTATCGTTGACCGGCAGTCCGTGGACAAACTGAGTGTTGAATCTGGTCATGGTGCGCACCCCCTCGGGTTGTGGCTCATTGCCGCATGCCATTCACGCGGTCACTGGTACCCACTAAACCGCATCCTGCGTTTCAACGCGCGCCGCACCTTATCAACGTTGGTTATAGAACGCGCGAATCGCCATAACATTTTCTTGTAAGCAGCTATCAAACGGCGGAGAGGCAAGGCACCGCACCGCAATCGCAAAAACGTCGCCTGCATAAGGAGCGTGTGTCGGTTTCCTAAGGGAAAGACGTTTCGATGGCAATTGGAGGATGGGACGTCCACAACCGATCGAAAGACGATCGCAAACAATCAGAGGAAAATAGAAAAAGCGATTGTGCAAGCACACAATCGCTCATCCATGCAAAAAGGCTACGTAGGAAAAATTACGCTAGCACAGCAGCCACCCGGCGCACAGCCTCACGCAACTGGTCCTCGGATTTAAGCAGCTGAATCGTACGTAATCCTTGCCCACTTTGCCAAAACACATGCCCGGCAGCGCGGCGACGGCCGCACGTTCCAACAGTATGTCGGCAAACTGTTCACCCGTCTGATCTTCAGGAGCATGCACCCAAGCGTAGATGCCACCGTCTGAATCGAAAACATCAAGTCCGACTTCACGCAATCCACCTGCCACGATTTCGCGACGAGACGCATACCGTTCCGCAAGTTCGGCCACACAGCTCTGATCCGACAGCAGTGCCACAGTGCCCGCGTCTTGAATGCTGGACGTAACCATGGAACCCATTTGATAGTGGTACTGCTTCACATGAGACACAATGTCGTCGTTGCCCGCGATGAAACCGGCACGCCAGCCGGCCATCGCATACATTTTCGACAGCGAGCATACTTCCACCGCAACATCGAAGGCACCCGGCAGCGACAGTATGCTGATTTGCTGCGCATCGACTCCCAATCCCGCATAAGCGAAATCCTGCACGATCGCGAAATGATATTCATGAGCCAAATCGATGGCACGTTGCAGAAACCCACGCGGAGCCTGCGCACCCGTCGGATTGTTCGGATAGTTGAGCACCAGCACTTTCACACGATTCCACACTTGCGCAGGCACCGCATCCAAGTCCGGCAGGAAGCCACGTTCCGGCAGTGACGGCAGCAGAACCTCCTCGGCACGGCTCATCACCGTCATGCAATGATACGAGGGGTAATACGGATCCGCATATGCCACAGCATCGCCCGGCGAAACAAGCACGGCGAACAGCGCCGCGAGACCATCAACCGCGCCCTCCACGGCAAAAAGCTGGGTTTTCCAATCAACCTCAACACCATACGTGTTGCGATACCACTGTTCGGCAGCCTGCAGAAAACTCGGTTTGCCGTCGAACGGCGAATACCGGGCATTGGCCGGATCGTCAACCGCCTTTTTGGCCACTTCTCGAATGAAGTCAGCGGGGAACGCATCCGGATTGCCTTTGGCCAGGTCGATCACGTCGGCCCCGTCCGCAACCGCGGCAGCCACTTTGCGATCCATATCGGCGAACACATTCGGCGGAATCGACTGCGCCACCGTAGTGAACGCAACAGGAGAAACATACGAAGTCATTCATCAACCCTCCCTATCATCGTGCGACTGTATATGCGCACATTCACGCATATACGCAACCATCAGTGCGTCACCTTGCGTGCGAACCAATCGCCGATCCATTGAATGATCTGCACAATGACGATCAGAATAATAACAATCACGACGAGCACGCCGGTTTCGTAACGGTTATAGCCGTATTGAATGGCCATATCGCCGATGCCGCCAGCGCCGATCGTTCCGACCATTGCGGAATAGCCAATCAGTGAAATAATGGTGAGCACCACACCACGAATGAACGACGGCAAGGCTGAGGGAATACCGCATCCACAATGATTTGGCGTGTGGTGGCACCAGTGGAGATGGCAGCTTCAAGCAAGCCGGATCAACTTCGGAAAACGCGCTTTCGCGATTCGCGCAAAGAACGGCACCGCGGCGATCGACAGGGAAATTGCGCCACCTGTCGGCGTGTAAGGATCACCCAGAATCAATTGCGCAACCGGAATAAGCACCACCATGAGAATCAGGAACGGCAGCGAACGAATCGCGTTGACGATGAAACCGACAATAACGTTCAACGCATGATTCGGCGTGAACAAACGATTTTCGGTCAAATACAGCAGCAACGCCACCAACGTGCCCAACACCACGCCGATAATCGCCGACACCACAACCATGTATGCCGTGTCGATCAACGCCTGACCGAGATTGTCTTGAAGGATTTCCAGAGTTTCTTCCATTGTTCTCACGCCTCCTGATTATCCGCAGCTTCGGCGGCCACAACCAGCCGCCCACGATCAAGTTCCCGATAGCTGAACACATGCGTTCTCAACGTATTCAACGCCTGCACCAGCGGCTCCCCCGCGCCAGAAACGAGCACAATCAGAATGCCGATGGCCTGCGAACCGAAATACTCCACATTCGCATGCAGCACGTCGATGCTCACGCCGTAATCCTGCGCGACCCGGCTGATGAGCGGTTCGAGTGCCGCATCCCCCTTGTATCGCAGTTCCACGATGGTGCCGGCCGGCAGCGACGGCACCAGCTGCGGCGGCACCGCAATGCCCAGATAGCGTTCCACCAACGCTTTGGTGGTCGGATGCTTCGGCGTGCTGAACACGTCGAAGGTGTTGCCTTGCTCCACTACCACACCGTTTTCCATAACGGCCACTCGGTCGAAAATCTGCTTCGCCACGTCAAGCTGATGCGTGATGAACACGATGGTAATGCCCAGTTCGCGGTTGATGCGTTGCAGAAGCGCCAGAATGCCTTCCGTGGTTTCCAGGTCAAGTGCGCTGGTAGCTTCATCGCACAGCAGGATTTCCGGCTTGTTGGCGAGCGCACGTGCGATGGATACACGCTGTTTTTGCCCGCCCGACAGGCTTGACGGGTAGCTGTCGATTTTGTTTTCCAAACCGACCAGTGCCAGCAGTTCGCGGATGCGTGCCGACCATTGCGCTTTCGGATATCCGCCGGCTTTCAGCGCGAATTCGATGTTCTTGCCGACCGTGACATTGGTGATCAGGTTGAATCCTTGGAAAATAAAGCCGATTTTCTTGCGCAGGTCGCGCAGCTGACCGCCTTTGAGTGCGGTGATGTCGCTGCCGTCGATCACCACATGACCGCCCGTCGGTCGTTCCAGCAGGTTGATGGTGCGCACAACGTGGATTTGCCTGCTCCGGAGAAGCCCACGATGCCGAAGATTTCGCCTTTTTCCACGCTGATGTTCACATGTTTGACCGCTTCGACGGTTCGTCCGCCTTCATGAAAGGTCACGGACACGTCGTTGAGTTCAATAACGCTCATGGTTCGTTCCTCATTCCGTTCAAGTACGTGTTTACGTTCGTTCGATACGTTTCGTTTGATACGTTTCGTTTGATGAATCTCGTTTGCATAAAGCCCGTATGAGTTTCCCAATTCATACGGGCCTTTGCATATTACCTATCGCCGCGCTGCAGCGGTCACCAAGTGGTCGGCTTGCCGAAATCCTTGAACTCGCTCTTGGCGATGGCGTCCTTGAATTTCTGACTGACGAGCAGTTTCTTGACGGCCTTGCCGAAGTCGGAATCGACGTCCTGGGTACGGACCACGAACACTTCGATCACGCCATCATCCTGCTTTTCCATGGCGAGCGCATCGGCAGGCTTCAGATCAGCAGCCCAAGAGTAGTTGCCCGGCACCAGAGCCACATTAACGGTGTCCAAGGAACGGGCCAGCTGTGCAGCATCGATCGTTTTGATTTTGAGGTTCTTCGGATTGGATGCGATATCGTTGACCGTAGCCTTGGTGGCATCGACTTCGCCCTTGAGCGTCACCAGACCCTGCTGCTGGAGCACGCCGAGAGAACGTGCCAGGTTAGAGCCATCGTTCGCGATTGCGACCGTAGCTCCGTCTTCGATGTCATCGATGGACTTGTACTTGTTGGAATAGATGCCCAAGCCAAGGGTTGGGGTCTGTCCAAGGGAGGTCAGGTCGAGATTGTTGTCGGCGGTGAACTTCTTCAGATAATTGCCATGCTGGAAAAGATTCGCCTGAATGGAACCAGATGCAAGTGCCTTATTGGGCTGCACATAATCGTTGAACAGCTTGGTCTTCAGTTTGAAACCGTCATCCTTCAGCAGTGGCGCGATGACCTTGTCGACCATGTCGCCGTATGGTCCTGCGCACACGCCGACGGTGATTGTGGTGGTTTTGCCCTTCGTGGTGTTCAGGCTTTCCTTGGATGCGGATGCGCTGTTGCCGGAACCGCATGCCGCAACGGAAATAAGTGTTGCAGCGGCAAGTACTGCTGCGGCGATTCGTTTGATGCCGTCCGGCCTCTTGAAAATAGCGATGGTCATGGTTGTTTTCCCTCTCCTACTTGTTTTGAAAAAATACGATTATTCCGTTACCGGCTTACTGGCTTCGACGTCGGCTTTGGCCTGTGCGACGATGTCTGGATTGTGGATGGCGAAGGCTTGTTCGGCGAGATGCACTTCGCGGGTTAGGAATTCGTGCAGCTTGCATTCGTAGCCATGCTCGCGTCCGACTTTGGCGATATAGCCGTTGATGTAGTCGACTTCCGTTGGACGTCCCTTGGTCAGGTCTTGATACATGGACGGATAGTGCAGCGGATGTGCCACGCCCGCGGTGTGCAGAATGGTTTCGACTTCCGTTTCGCGCGTGCCCAACAGTTGGTATCCGGCTGCTTCGGCCGCGCTGTAGGCTTCGTCGACCAGCTGTTCGGTGAGCCAGCGTGCGTCGGGATGCGCATGGAATTCGCCGAAACGAATCTGGTACATGGTACACAGCGTGTTCAGTACCGAGTTGAATACGATTTTCGCCATGCACATGCCGATGAAGTTGTCCACGATGGTCGGGTTGAGCGTGGCCGTTGCGAAATCCTCGTACAGCGCCTGCTCGTGTTTGCGCACCTCGTCAGTCACATCATCCGCGTAGGCACACAGGTTCATGGCCTTGGCATGTACTCCGCCGGTGAAGTTGAAATCGCCGGGGCCGTACACGTAGGCACCGATCAGTGCGGTACCGCCGTAAATGCAGTCTGTGGAGAAGTATTCGTTGAGCTTTTCGAAGTGTCCATAGCCGTTCATGGCGGAGAACACGATCTGCTTCTCATTGAACAGATGGGCGCAGCGCTTGAGCACGCCGTCAAGCTGCATCTGCTTGAGGAACACGATCCACACGTCCGGCTGGCCGGCGTATTCCTCCGGATAGTACACGTTGATCGGCACGAGATGGCGGTCTTCACCGTCTTGCGACACGTAGGCACCGCCCTGCTCGCGGATCTTCTCGACGTTCGGCTTCCATGTATCGACGAAGTCGACGTCTTTGTGCGCGAATTCCTGCAGCAGCACACCGTACTGGATGCCCATTCCGCCGGCACCGATCACTGCGTACTTCATGTTCCGCGCTCCTCTCTCGTAAAACATCTCGCTTGTTTTTCAAGCCGACAATCACAAGATATCGGAAAAACAACATGGCAACATCGGCGTGGCTATATACGCTTTTTATGGAAGGCGCGAATCGTAATAATTGTTTTTTATATAGCGTTATCAGCAATCATATATTTGTATGTAAATATGATTATGTGAATATAGAAAAACCTTCCGCCTGAAGCGACGGAAGGTTCAAAATATTTAGTTTGATTAACTAGTTATCAGTCGACCACACCTTTTTCGACCACGATTTCATCAGGATCGACTTCGTCGCCATACACCGGCTTCAGTGTCTCCTCATAATCCTTGTGGAAGAAGTTTTCATCGCCAAGCTTGTCGATTTCGTCGTTGATCCAGTCAAGCAATTCCTTATTGCCCTTCTGCACTGCGGCAGCATGGTGTCCTTATCGCCCAGTTCGGTGATACCGACCTTGAAGCCCTTGTTGGACTTGGCCCATGCGAGCACCTCGGTGTTGTCGGTGGAGAAGCGTCGCCACGGCCGTCGAGCAGCGCGTTGTAGGCATCGGCGTACTGGTCGTACTTCTGCAGCTTGATGTCGGGGTAGTTTTTCTCGAAGAAGGTTTCGGCGGTGGTGCCCTTGGTCACGATCAGGGTCTTGCCCTTGAGCTGGTCAACGTCGGTGATTTCGGCGTTTCCGGGGAAACGACGCCCAACGCCACCTTCATGTACGGCTTGGCGAAGTCGACCTTCTCCTTGCGCTCGTCGGTGACGGTGAAGTTGGCCAGCGTGATGTCGACCTTGTTGGAGGTGAGCACGTCGACTCGGGCGGCGGCGTCAACGGAGGTGTACTCAACGTCTACGCCAAGATCCTTGCCCAAGCGCTCGGCGAAGTAGACGTCGTAGCCGGCATAGTTGCCGTCCTTGTCGACGTAGCCGAACGGGGCCTTGTCGGAGAACACTGCGACCTTGAGCTTGCCGGACTTCTTGATCTCATCCAGAGTGCGGGCGGTGGCGCTGCTGCTGGAACTGGAATCGCTACCCGTGGAGCCTTCGTCGCTCGGAGTGGCCGCGGACGACCGCAAGCAGCCACGGAGGCTGCCATGATCAACGCGGCCGATGCGGCCACGATGCTCTTGAATGTTTTGTTGATGATTGATGCGGTCATGGTTTCTCCTCTCTTGCAAAGATGACTGCTATCAAAATCTTGAATTGCACCGATCTTCGCCGATCTTCGCCATTGCCTGGATTATTCGGATTGATCGGCGGACTTGCGGTGCCTGTCGAATTCAAACGTGCGCAGGAACTGCTTGGCTCGTTCAGTGGTCGGATTCGTGAAGAATTGTTCAGCATTGTCAGATTGTTCCACAATGCCGCCGTCTTCAAGCAGGATCACCTGATCGGCGATGGCTCGCGCGAACTGCATTTCATGCGTCACGATGAGCATGGTTTGGCCGGAATCAGCGAGTTCGAGCATCACGTCAAGCACTTCGCGCACCATTTCCGGATCGAGCGCGGCGGTGACTTCGTCGAACAGCAGCACTTCCGGATGCAAAATCAGCGCACGGCAGATGGCCACGCGCTGGCGTTGGCCGCCGGAAAGCTCATGAGGCCAGGAATCCTTGCGGTCGGCAAGGCCGACGCGTTCCAGAAGCTTGATCGCCTCCTGCTCGACTTCGGCTTATCTCGCTTCTGCACCAAGGTCGGCGCCAGTGTGATGTTGTCAAGCACGGTTTTGTTGGGAAACAGGTCGTAGCTTTGGAACACCATGCCAACACGGTACGCAGTTCGCTGCTGCGCTTGCTGCGGCCGGCGGATTCGGTGCCCGGCTTACCCGTTTCGATCACTTCGCCGTTGAGCGAAATGGTACCGCCTGAATCGGCTCAAGGCCGGCGATGGTGCGCAACAAACGTCGACTTGCCGGAGCCGGAAGGCCCGACGATCACAAACACCTTGCCATGCGGCACGTCGAACGAAATATCGTTCAATACCGGCTTGTCGGCATTGGCGTACTGCTTGACCAGATGCGCAATCTCAAGACTCGCCTGACCCACCTGAGCCTGCTTGCCTGTCGCGTCAGTCATGCGACCACCTCTTTTCCAGTCGGCGGGCCACGATGGACAGCGGCCAGCACACGATGAAGTACATGAAGAAAATCACCCCGTAGATCCACAGGTTCCGGTCGGGTATTGGAAACGGTTCGCGTCGATGATCTGCTGGCCCACTTTGATGACCTCGACCACGCCGAGAAGCACGGCCAACGATGTCGTTTTCACGATTCGTGTCGCCAGATTCACCGAAGCTGGCAGAAGCCTACGCAACGCTTGCGGCAGAATCACTGTGACGAACGTCTGCCAGCCACTCAACCCAAGCACATATGCGGACTCATACTGGGCTTTCGGAATCGACTCAAGCGCGCCACGTACCAAATCGCCTAATTCCGCGCCGCCCCACAGCACGAACACGAACACGCATGCGCCGGTCGCATCCAAATTCCAATTCCACGCACGGGCAAAGCCATAAAATGCGATGAACAGCAACGCCAATTGCGGCATGATGCGAATGAAATCCAAATAAATCCTGGTCAACACACGGATGACAGGATTTTTCATCGTCATCAGCCAGCCGACAACCAATCCAACCGGCACGGAAAGACCCACCGACACACCGGCGATCCACACCGTAACCCACAGGCCCTGCAACAGGCGCGGAAACACGCCCGGCTCGAGCAGAATCTCAGCGCCGCTCATAGTCGAACCTCCGTTCCAGCCAAGTGCCGAACAATGAGATCGGCAGCAGAATCACCAAGTACGCGACGACCAGCATCAACAACGATTCATACGTGTTGTAATACATGCCGATCAGATCCTTGGCCATGTACATCACATCGGCGAGCGCGATGGCCGACACAACGGACGATTCCTTGATCAGGAAGATCACGTTGGCCACAATGCCCGGAATGGACGTGCTGATGGCCTGCGGTATCACCACGCGGCTCAACGTCTGCCATTGGCTTAGGCCCAGCACATACGCGGATTCGCGCTGCACGGTCGGAATGGTTTCGAGGCCGCCGCGCATCGCTTCGGCCATGTAGGAGCCGCCGAGGAATCCGAGTCCCACGATCGCGCATTGTTCCGCGGACCAGACGACGCCAAGTTTCGGCAGACCGAAATACAGGAAATACAGTTGCACCAACAACGGCGTGTTACGGCTGAGTTCGATGTAGACGCGCACGATCTGCTTCAGCACTGGAATGCGTGCGATTTCAATGCCCGCGCAGATGAGACCGAACACAATCGAAAGCACGATGCCGAATACGGAAATGAACAACGTCATCGCCGCACCGTTGACGAAGAACGGCGCGTAGTGCGTCACGAATGTCCAGTCGAACACACGCGCCTCCCCTCTTTCTCGCTAGGTTTTCGAATGTTCTGCGGATCGTTTGAAGCCTTCTCAGGCTGTTTCCAAGCTTTAGCCTTGAACGCGCCCCATCGTACCGCGCGATAATCACGGAACAGGCCACGTCGTTATCGGTTTTTCGTATAAGCGTTTATCAACCTTCAAGAAATGCTTCCCGGTAATCCTTGCCACAGTATTGCACGTCGGCGCTTTCCGCCGTCAGCTCATATCGAAATGTGAAGATTGGGTATGCCTTGCGAGAGAGTATGCACATGCTCATTCGACATGCAACGATGGAGGATTTGGACGCGATTGAGGCTGTTGGAGGCTGCCTGCTTCCCGCCTGCGGAGGCCGCAACGAACGAGAGCCTGACCGCACGCGTCGCCACATATCCGGAACATTTCTGCTTTTGATCAACACTGACGCCGATGACGACGCCTGCTTCCCCGCTTCCGTGGAAGATGGCACGTTGGTTGGTTTCGTCAATGGCATGACGACCAATGAGAAAGATTTGGCTGATGTCATGTATGAGGATGTTTCCATGCATGACGAGCAGGGTGATTGGCAGATGATTTTCGGCGTGGATGTGGCTCCCGTCTACCAGCATCGCGGTTGCGCCAGCTATCTGCTGCGTCGTGTGATCCTTGATTCGACGATTGCCGGACGCAAAGGCATTGTGCTGACTTGTAAGGAACGTCTTGTTGGCTTTTACTCCCGCTTGGGATTCATGGACGAAGGCATGTCGGCTTCCACACACGGCAATGTGGCTTGGCATCAGATGCGTCTGACGTTAGCCCACACCACCGGTGAGTCCAATGATTCCAACGCCTCCGGCGACACTGATCCGGATGCGATCACCATGGAGATCCCCGTCGTGCCACTTACTGATTGACGCGCGTGTCGCAGCCCGCCCAACCAACCGCGACACGCCGACGATTTGCATTCCGCCGAGAATCCACGTAAGTTAGCACTCGCTTCGGGCGGTTGGCGCAGAGGTAGCGCACTTCCCTGACACGGAAGGGGTCACAAGTTCGAATCTTGTATCGCCCACGCGAAGCGGGTAACGAAGCCGGGAAACCGGTGGAATTATCCCACGGGTGATTGGCGCAGCGGCTAGCGCACTTCCTTCACACGGAAGGGGTCATAGGTTCGAT
>ENA-OQAN01000832-OQAN01000832.1-human-gut-metagenome-genome-assembly--contig:-NODE-832-length-14910-cov-1.591355_pt1 | contig 14910 bp, 19 predicted proteins | sample MGYA00242735_ERZ504527 | MGnify/ENA primary metagenome ERZ504527 (study PRJEB26092, sample SAMD00036230) | human gut metagenome | host: Homo sapiens | study: EMG produced TPA metagenomics assembly of...
GTGCGGGCCGAAGGAATATCCTGCACAAGGCGACTGTACCTGACGGTGTTTCAGCAGGAGCGGGTGCGCTTCTGTCCCGATTCGATTGCCAATTATACGGCTCCGGACAGCAACGGAGTGATGCGTCTGGTGAACGGACGTATTCTGTTGAAGAAAATAACGCTTCCCAAGTACCAGCGTAACATTGATGTGGATATAAAGGTAGAACTGGCTTCCAACGGAGACCGCTGGGACAAGTCGGGTTCTGTCTTTGTGTTGCCGAAGGAATCAGTCATCAACCTGCTGAACATTGCTGAAGAAAGCAGAAGTTTCCGGAAGTGGACAGCACCAAATATGAGAACATGATCGGTATTGTTCCGGGCAAGGATTATCTTCCTACGGTGGACTGATGCGTTTTATGACGCCTTTCGGGGTGGGACACTTCAGTGCGCCCGACGATTCTTTGTCGGCAACCCGCCGTCCGGTCTATATCCCTCACTGGGAAAAATCCGTTACCTGGCAGCAGGACATTACGCAGCTTTATCCTTTGCTCGAAGGAGAAGCCTATGTGGGTGTGTTCATTGATACCTGGACTCCGGAAGGATATGTGGTCAGTATGGAACTGGACATCAAGGAAAGCAAGCTGGCCAATGACGTGATGCCGAAGCGTCATATCACTCCGCTGATGAACACCGTTTATTACATCGGACAGACGTATCCCGACATTTTTGCCCGCCGTGCGGTGACAACAGACTTCACTTTGCCGCGTGATGCGCGTAATGTGGAACTGAAATACATCGTGACCGGACATGGAGCCATAGCGGCGGCGACGAGTTCGTGCAGAAGCAGAACATTGTTTCCGTGGATGGTAAGGAAGCCTTGAATTTCATTCCCTGGCGTGACGACTGTGCTTCATTCCGCCGTTTCAATCCCGGTACGGGAGTCTGGCTGGTGAAGCGTCTTGCTTCTTATATCGATGGGGAAGGATATGCATGAAGGAAGTGGAAGAGCCGCTGGGTTCATCTGATTTGTCCCGCTCCAACTGGTGCCCGGGCAGTGACGTTGTTCCCGAAACAGCAGCACTCGGCGATCTGAAAGCCGGTACACATACCTTTACGGTCAGCATTCCGGAAGCCCAGCCGGTGAAAGGAAATGAACTGAACCACTGGCTGGTTTCTGCTTATCTGGTTTGGGAAGAATAAGCGGACCGTATCAGTTCGGAAAAAGACAGATGGCTGCAGGAAAGCTTGTTGAAGCTGCCTGCAGCATCTGTCTTTTCCGGGAAATCCTGAGGGTATTCAGTCTTTCTGCGGAAGCGGCAGGATATCCATTCCCATGATGTAATCGTTCATGTAGAATCCGTTTCCGATCGGGAAATCTCCTTCATGCACTTTCTGCATGCCCATGTGCTCATAGAATCCTCTGGCAGGATTATGGCGGTTGACATTCAGTTCCATGCGGCAAGGGGTGGGGTGAAGATCCCGGATGGCATTAACGGCCACTTCAAAAAGTCTTCGTCCCAGTCCGTCCTTCCAGAAAGCGGGGAGTACATAAATCTTTTGCAGGTGAAACAGGTCGTCGCCTTCCTGCTGGATAGAGACGTAGCCGGCTGCCTGTCTGTCCTTATATATAAGGTAATAGTGATGGCCTTCTTCTTTCCATTTGCCGTCTCAGGCTTTCGGGAGAATACATCCAGTCCATCATGTAATCGATCTGTTCGGGAGTCAGTATCTCGCGGTAGGTATAGGGAAATGCTTCCGTTGCCAGTTCATTGATCAGGGAAATATCAGCTGTTGTTGCTTTTCTGGTAGTAATCATCAGGTCCTCCTTTCATTGGTTATTCACCTGCGAATATACATCTTATCTCGTTTTTTTAAGGAAATTCCCCGTTAAAAACAATAAAATATAGTACTATGTATTGCATAGTATTTAAATAATACATATATTTGTGCTATACCAATAAAAGATAAACACGATGAATGTAGACAATGTAAAATCGCAAATGCGCAAAGGGATGCTGGAATACTGCATTCTGTTGTTGCTGCATCGGGAAGCCTCCTACGCTTCTGACATTATGCAGAAGCTGAAGGAAGCCAAGCTGATTGTGGTGGAAGGTACACTTTATCCGTTGCTGACCCGATTGAAGAATGACAATCTGCTGTCGTATGAGTGGGTGGAATCCACGCAAGGACCGCCTCGCAAATACTACCGGCTGACAACGCAAGGAGAGGAATTCCTGCTGGATCTGGAAGCAGCCTGGGATGAACTCTCGGACACAGTAAATCACTTAAGACAAAAACTTTTAATGTAACGATTATGAAAAAGACACTGACTGTAAATTTGGGAGGAACCGTCTATCACATTGATGAGGATGCCTATGTATTGCTGGATAATTATCTGAATAATCTCCGTTATTATTTCCGCAGGGAAGAAGGAGCTGAAGAAATAGTGCGTGATATCGAGAACCGTATCGGAGAACTCTTTGATGAATATCTCCGGAACGGCCAACAGGTCATTACGGTGGAGAATGTTGAAGCGTGATTGAACGTATGGGAAAGCCTGAACAGCTGGATGAGGAAACTCCGGAATCGGAATCTTCTGCCGGAACCAGACGTGAAGAAAGACCTCGCCGTCTGTTCCGTGATCCGGACGACCGGGTTCTGGGAGGTGTGGCTTCCGGCTGGCTGCCTATTTCAACTGGGATCCCATGTGGGTACGTATTGCTCTTATTCTTCTAGCCATTCCGGTTCATGGACTGATCTTGGTCTACCTGATTGCCTGGATTGTGATTCCGGTGGCCCATACGGCTACTGAAAAGTTGCAGATGCACGGGCGTACCATCAGCATGGAAAACATCGGACGTACGGTGACAGACAGTTTTGAGCATGTGAACGATTATGTGAGATCCGACAAGCCCCGTTCCATACTTCACCGGATCGGGAGTGGAATCGTGCAGATGGTCGGTCTTTTGATGAGACTGGTATTGATCCTGATTGCCATCTGTCTCGCTCCGGTTCTGTTTGCAGGAATTGTAACCGTATTTGCTTGATTATGGCTGCTACAGGTATTCTGATCAGTGTTCCGGCCTTTGTCTATGATGCTTTTCCCTATATCAACTGGGAGCTGGTGGCTTCATCTTCCGGAATGGCTGTCGGGCTGGCTGTTTGTCTGTTGCTGGTGGTATGTATTCCGTTCATCGGACTGTTGCAGCTCATTTTCCAGGGCCTGAAAATATGGGGACCGATGAGTACGACGGCCAAGGTCGTGTGGGTGATCTTATGGTTTGTGGCATTGGGTGCAGGTATAATTCTGTTCATACAGGCTCCTTATTTGAATTATCCTTATCACTTCCTGCTGTAAAACCGGGGATTTCTATTTAAAAATGATTATCTTTGCCGTACAGACGATAAAATACAAAAGATATGACTAAGAAAATACTTTTGCTGGGTTCCGGCGAGTTAGGAAAAGAGTTTGTAATCGCAGCACAGCGACTTGGACAGTATGTCATTGCGTGTGACTCGTATGCGGGAGCTCCCGCGATGCAGGTAGCCGACGCTTGTGAAGTGTTTAGTATGTTGGACGGTGATGCCCTTGACAAGGTGGTCGCAAAGTACCATCCGGACATTATTGTACCTGAGATTGAAGCCATCCGTACCGAACGTCTTTATCATTTGGAGAAGGAAGGCATTCAGGTTGTACCGAGTGCACGGGCCGTTAACTATACAATGAACCGTAAGGCTATTCGTGATCTGGCAGCCAAAGAACTGGGATTGAAGACTGCAAAGTATTTCTATGCAACTTCTTTTGAGGAACTGAAAGAGGCCGCTGAAAAGATAGGTTATCCTTGTGTGATCAAGCCTTTGATGTCGTCTTCCGGTAAGGGACAGTCCATTGCCAAAGGACCTGAAGATCTGAGCTACTCCTGGGAATACGGATGTATGGGAAGCCGGGGAGATATCAAGGAACTGATTGTTGAAGAATTTGTGAAATTCGACAGTGAGATTACCTTGCTTACGGTAACTCAGAAGAACGGACCGACTTTGTTCTGTCCTCCGATTGGTCATGTGCAGAAAGGCGGAGATTATCGCGAAAGTTTCCAGCCGGCTCATATAGCTCCGGAACATCTGGCTGAAGCTCAGCGTATGGCAGCAAAGGTAACTGAAGCCTTGACCGGATATGGTTTGTGGGGAGTAGAGTTCTTCCTGAGCCATGAGAACGGAGTTTATTTCTCGGAATTGTCTCCTCGTCCGCATGATACGGGTATGGTTACTTTGGCCAATACGCAGAACCTGAATGAATTTGAACTTCATTTGTATGCTGTACTGGGTCTGCCTATTCCGGGAATTACTCAGGAACACATCGGGGCAAGCGCTGTCATTCTGTCACCGATAGCCAGTCAGGAGACTCCACGTTACAAAGGTGAAGAACTGGTTTGCTCTCAGCCGAACACTTATCTCCGCATCTTCGGTAAGCCATATACTAAACTGAACCGCCGAATGGGAGTTGTCGTTTGCTACGATAAGAATGATGGTGATCTGGATGCATTGCGTGACAAATGTAAAGCTTTGGCTGCAAAGGTGGAAGTCTATTAATACAGGTAAATATCTTTCCGCGGATTAAGAGTCCGTATAGTTGAATGAAAGCGGGTATCTGAGCGAATGATCTTTTCGTTCAGATACCTTTTTTTATTATATTTTCTTCCTGCTGATCGGGAAATATGTACTTTACTATTCTGAGAAATCTGATTTTTTTCTGAGAAAAAAGTCCTTTAATAGATTGATAATTAGAAATGAACGCCAGCTCAGACTTCTTTCAGAAAATCAGTGGATGTTTTTTTGAGTACTTTTGTTATGAATAATTTTCCGGCAAACTTTGCAAAAGCCGGACAACTTAAATTTAGACCGGAAATTGAAAGTTTTGTCCTTTATGGAGTTTTTTAATTATGATTATCATGCTGAAAAATATGAAGTTATCGTCCGGGAAATGTCCATTGCCTGATTTGGAGATTTCGTTTATATATCTACATTTGCGGTATCTGACGAATCAGAAAGACCTTAATCACGGATTAGACATATTGATCATTTGATTTGAAAACATATTAATTTAACAAAAGATATCTACTATGGATAAGCGCCAACAAGCATTGTTGTTTTTATTGATCGCTGCCGGTGCATTCAGCGGATGTAAGGATCAAAAGCAGAATGCTCCTGAAAAAGAAGGGGTGGAAACAGTTCTTCCTGCCCAAGTAAATGAAGTAACGGTAATGACTTTAAAGAAAAACACCTTTGAGCATGACTGGTAAGTAATGGAAAGGTGACTGCCTCTCAATATGCCGATTTATCGTTTCGTGTGACATCGGAACCTGTTGCTCATATTTATGTGAAGAATGGAGATGTAGTCAGGAAAGGACAAAAGATAGCAGAGCTGGATCTCTTTACCTTACAAAATAGTCTGGAAAAAGCTGAAGTCAGCCTTCGTCAGTCTGAACTGGAAATGAAGGACGTGTTGATCGGACAGGGCTATTCGCTGGACAAAATGCAAGAAATACCTCAGGATATTGTGAAGCTGGCTGAAGTGAAAAGCGGATATGCCCAGAGCCATGCTGCCTATGAACTGGCCAAATATGAATTGGACTATGCGGTATTGACTGCACCTTTTGATGGAGTCATTGCGAACCTTGAAACTCGCGGATTTAATCGTCCTGATGCAACCAAAGCTTTTTGCCGGGTGATTGGAGGCAGTGGTATGGAGGTCAGTTTTCATGTCTTGGAGAGCGAGTTGCCTCTTGTAAAAAGAGGAGACAAGGTAGAGGTCTCTTCCTTTGCCAATGCGTCGGAACGTGCAGCGGTACTATTTCTGAGATCAACCCGTTAGTAGATGAGGACGGACTGGTCAGTGTCAGGGCAAAGGTGAACGGAAATATCCGCCTGTTTGACGGCATGAATGTGAGAGTCAGTGTAAAGCGTTCTGTTCCTGATCAGTTTGTCGTGCCTAAGACGGCTGTAGTTTTGCGTACCGGGAAGCAGGTGATATTTACTCTTAAAGACGGAAAAGCCATGTGGAATTATGTTACGACCGGACTGGAGAATATGACGGAATATACTGTGACAGGCGATGGAATGGAAGAAGGAGCACAGATCATTGTAACCGGAAATGTCAATCTTGCACATGAAGCTCCTGTTAAAGTGATACCTTAAACGCTTTGTATATGGTAAAATTTCTGATAAAACGGCCGATAGCAGTACTGATGGCATTTACCGCCTGCTTTATTGTGGGACTGGTGACTTATTTCTCTTTGCCTGTATCGTTGCTTCCGGATGTGGATATTCCGCAGATAACCGTACAGGTCAGCGGGGAAAACTCATCGGCAAGAGAATTGGAGAATACGATGGTGGCACCGGTCAGACGGCAGCTTATGCAGGTTTCCGGATTGACAGAGATGAAGAGTGAGACACGTGATGGTTCGGGTATTATCCGTCTGTCGTTCGATTTCGGGACGAATACCGACCTTGCCTTCATTGAGGTGAATGAAAAATCGATGCAGCCATGAACAGACTTCCGAAGGATGCTGTACGGCCGAAAGCCATTAAAGCCAGTGCTACGGATATTCCGGTGTTCTATCTGAACATGACCTTGAAGAATGATCTTCCATACAGGCAAACCAATGAAGATGCCTTCCTGAATATGTGTACCTTGGCTGAAAACGTCGTGAAGCGGCGTATAGAGCAGCTTCCTCAGGTGGCAATGGCCGATATGACAGGAGTTCCTCAGAAGATGCTTCGTATTGTTCCTGATATGGGAAAGATGGAAAGTCTGGGAATGGGGATCACTGATCTGGAGAATATACTCTCTGCAAATAATGTGGAGCCGGGGAGTATGCTTGTCCGCGACGGTTATTATGAATATAACATACGCATTGCATCTATTCTCCGTACGCCGGAAGACGTTGAGAATATATATTTCAACGCAATGGGCTTGTTATGCAGCTCAAGGATATATGTCATGTACAGACTGTAACCCGAAACGAAACCGGGCGTTCTCTGGCTGACGGCAAGCGGGCCGTAACTCTGGCCATCATCAAGCAGGGAGAAGAAAATATGGATAATCTGCGAAAGGAACTGAAGGAAACGACGGATTATTTTGCGGAGATTTATCCTGATATCGAGTTCGGTATTTCACGCAATCAGACGGAATTGCTGGATTATACAATTTCCAATCTGCAGCAGAACTTTACGCTGGGTTTCCTGTTTATCTTTATTGTTGCGGTGTTCTTTATCGGTGATGTACGTTCGCCCTTGGTGATCGGTATCACCATGATCACATCGGTTGTGATTACTTCTTCTTTTTCTATATCTGTCACATATCCTTGAATGTCATCTCACTTTCCGGTCTGATTCTGGCCGTAGGTATGATGATTGACAACGCAATTATCGTTACGGAGAATGTGTCTCAGTATCGGGAGAAAGGATATTCGTTACGGCGTGCAGCAGTAGCCGGAACCTCAGAAATGATTACTCCGATGCTCAGTTCCTCACTGACCACTATTGCTGTCTTCATACCTTTGGTTTTTATGAGTGGAATTGCCGGTGCCATTTTCATGGATGAGGCCTTTTCCATTACTTCCGGACTGATGGTGTCTTATTTCACAGGTATTATGCTGCTTCCGGTTCTTTATATGCTGTTTTATCGCATTGGAATCAGAAAGCATAACTGGTTTACCGCCAATTTCAAGAATTTGCTGAAGAATGAGTGGCTGACAAAGTTTTATGACGCGGGTATAGAGTGGGTATTTTCCCATCGCAAACTTAATCTTGCCCTGGCATTGTTTTCATTGCCGTTGTGTGTATTTATGTTCTGGATCATAGAAAAGGAACGTATGCCGAAGATTGATCAGAATGAGACCGTAGTCAGTATCGAATGGAATGAAAACATTCATGTGGAAGAGAACCACCGAAGAGTCAATGCTTTATTGGCCCTGACGGATAGTCTGGTGGAAGAACATACGGCTTATGTGGGAATGCAGGACTATCTGCTTGGAACGGAAAATGAGCTGGCTTCCGGTGAGGCGGAACTGTATTTCAAGACAGAGAAACCTGAGCAGATTCCCGTTCTTACCGAGATGATCAGCAAGAATATTCATCAGGATTATCCTGTGGCGACTGTTACATTCTCTCCTCCAGTGACAATCTTTGAGAAATTGTTCGTTACCGGGGAGCCGGATCTGGTTGCACAGCTTCGTTCGTCTGACCGTACTTCAATACCTGAAGCAGATGATGTCAGAAATATTGAGAAGCGTATAGCGGAGGAAACCGGATACACGCCGGAAGGAACTCCTTTCAGAAGTCAGCTTAATCTGGAAATAGACCGTAACAAGCTGCTTATTTATAATGTTGACTATAATGATGTGGTAAAAGTGCTGCGGACAGCCTTGAAGGACAATCAGGTCTCTACGCTCCGTTCGTATCAGCAGTATCTTCCCATTGGTATAGCCGGACGGGAAATGAGTGTGAACCGCATTCTGGCAGAAACTATGGTAGAAACTTCCGGTGATAAAACGACTCAGGAGAAGAAATATATTCCTTTGCGTGAGCTTGTAAGAATTGTTTCCGATGAGGACTTGAAGGAAATCACTGCCGGACGTAACGGGGAATATATACCCGTGAATTTCTATCAGGTTGCGGATGTACCGGCAGCCATAGAGGGCGTAAGAAAGGCTGTAGATGAGGACAGCCACTGGGATGTCAGTTTCGGAGGAAGCTTCTTTTCGAACCAGAAGATGATGGGAGAACTGACTGTGATCCTTTTCATTTCGATTCTGCTGATGTATTTTATCCTGTGTGCCCAGTTTGAAAGCTTCCTGCAACCCTTGATAGTGCTGGCAGAAATTCCGATGGATATAGCTTTCGGACTGGTAGTGTTATGGGCGGCGGGACATACCATGAATCTGATGTCGGCTATCGGTATCATTGTTTCCTGCGGTATTGTTGTCAACGACTCCATTCTGAAGTTGGATTCGATCAACGAACTGCGTAAGGAAGGAATGCCTTTGCTGGAAGCCATTCATACTGCCGGCCACAGAAGACTGAGAGCAATTATCATGACAACCCTGACTACCGTGTTTGCCATGGTTCCTTTGCTTTTCACTTCTGATCTCGGTTCAGAAATGCAGCGTCCGCTTTCCATTGCCATGATAGGCACCATGATGGTAGGGCTTTTTATAAGTCTTTTTATAATTCCTTTGATTTACTGGTATATATATAGAAAACATGAAACTCACAAAAATTAGTATATGCTTCCTGCTTGCGCTATGCGGAGCAGGGGTGCAGGCCCAAAGCGTATTGAGGCTGGATCTGAAAGAAACTATTGCCATGGCCAATGACAGTTCATTATCGGCCTTCCGCTATAAGAACATGTATTTGTCCGGCTATTGGGAGTATCGCAGCTACAAGGCTGCACGTTTGCCGAGCCTTACCCTGAACATGACTCCGGCTCAATACTACAGATACATTACCCAGCGATACGATTCTCAGGAGAATGTTGATGTGTATCGTGAGCAGCAGATGCTGAGTGCGAGCGCAGGGTTGAGCCTGGCACAGAACTTCGATCTTCTCGGAGGTACGTTCTATGTAGATACACAGTTGGATTATATGCGCAACTTTGGAGATTCCAAATCCACTCAGTTCTCTACCGTACCGTTCCGTATCGGTTATCAGCAGGACTTACTTGGATATAATGCTTTCCGATGGGACAGGAAGATTGAACCTCTGAAATTTGAGAAAGTCAAGAAGGAGTATCTGTATAATGCTGAGAGTGTGTCGGAAGAAGCTGTTACTTATTTCTTTGATCTTGCCATGGCACAGGCGGACTATAAACTGGCCTTGGATAACGTGGCTACGACGGATACGTTGTATGCATCGGAGAACAGCGTCAGAAGATTGCTGCGATTTCCCAGGCTGATTTGCTTACGTTGAAGCTGGATAAGGTCAATGCCAGAAATACTTTGCGCAATGCTGAGATTACGAGAAAGCGTGCCATGTCTGCCCTTGCCACCTTCTTGAACCTGGACCGGAACTCATACATCGAGATAGATCTTCCGGCCCGTCCGAGATATATTGATGTTTCTGCAGATCATGCCATGACTCTTGCCCGGGAAAATAATCCAACCTATCTGGCCCAACGCCAGAATGTTCTGGAAGCCGAACGGGATGTGGACCGTACAAAAAAGGAATCCCGCTTCAATGCCAGCTTCAATGCCAGTGTGGGCTTTAACCAGGTGGCGGATAACATCAGTGCGGCCTACCGTAACCTGCTTCAGCAGGATCTGGTTTCGTTCACCGTATCTGTTCCTCTGGTTGACTGGGGAGTACGCAAAGGCAAATATAATATGGCCAAAAACAACCTGAATGTTGTGAAGATTGCTGCCCGTCAGGAAGAAATCAGTCTGGAAGAAGATGTTATGATGACGGTGAGTGATTTCAGTGTGCAGCAGGACCTGATAGCCAGTGCTGAAGAAGCGCTTGACCTTGCCGAACTGGCATATGATCAGACCCGTAAGCGGTTTATTATCGGAAAGGCAGACATCAACAGTCTGACACTTGCCTGAACCGTCAGCAGGAAGCCCAGAAAAACTATATTCAGGCCATGCAGAATTATTGGTTAAACTATTATAAGATACGCAAGCTGACCTTATTTGATTTTGAGTCGGGTATGTCACTTTCCGAACGTTTTGATTTCGATAACCTGAGAAGATAGTTGAATAACTATGAAAGAAAAAGAAAACAGGCAACCTGCAACATGGTCGTCTTTCACCTTAATCGTCACATTCGTGTGTCTGTCACTGGTGGGATTGGCACTGGCACCTCTTTTGCCGGTAAAGCTGTCTCCCTCCCGCAATATGCCGGGACTTTTCCGTCTTTTTTACGATGCCCGGCAATTCGGCAAGAGTGGTAGAGACGGAAGTAACCAGTCGGCTGGAAGGCATACTGTCCAGGGTGAACGGGATCAAAAGCATAACTTCCACTTCCGACAACGGAAGCGGTTATATACAAATATCGCTGGATAAGCACGCAGATATTGATGCAACGCGCTTTGAGGTGTCTACATTGGTCAGACAATTATGGCCGCAACTTCCTGAGGGAGTAAGCTATCCGCTTATTTCCACGCAGCGGAGTGATGATAACGCATCGCGGCCTTTCATGACTTATACGCTGAATGCTCCAGCCACACCGATTGTGATTCAGAGATACGGGGAGGAACATATCAACCGCAACTAGCCGCCCTGAATGGAATATATAAGGTAGAACTTTAGCGGTGCTACCCCTATGGAGTGGCGGAATTGTATATGATAATGTGCAGTTGGAACGTATTGGAGTCGGTGTTCAGGATATTCTGACAGCTATATCGGAAAGATATGCCGGGAGTTTCTGGGCATCTGTGAGCTGGAGAATGCCGGTAAAACAGAGTGGATCAGACTGGTTCGTACTACGGAAGGAAACCCGAAGGGATTTGTTCCATCTGAGATTTATGTGAAAACCAAGGATGAAGCATGCTTCCTCTTGACCGTCTTGTGAAAGTTATCCGTTCCGAACAAGAGCCGACGTCCTATTACCGCATCAATGGTCTGAACTCGGTATATCTTTCCATTACGGCTTCAGAGACAGCTAACCAGCTGACATTGGCCGAGGATGTAAGGAAAGTGATTGCGAGGTGGAGGCAACCATGCCGGCCGGATATGAGATACATACCAGTTATGATGCTACGGAATACATTTCAAAGGAATTGGATACCATTTATTTCCGAACCGGAATAACCGTATTGATTCTGTTATTGTTTGTAGCAGTTATCACCCGTAATCTGCGCTATCTTTTTTTGATCATCACCGGACTGTCGGTCAATATTGCTGTGGCTGCATCCTTTATTACGCTTTCGGGCTGGAGATTCAGCTCTATTCGCTGGCCGGTATTACTATTTCATTGAACCTGGTGATCGACAATATTATTGTCATGACCGATCATATCCTGCGGCGACGCAACCTGAAGGCATTCATGTCGGTTCTGGCTGCTACGCTGACCACGATCGGTGCACTAGTGATTATCTTCTTCCTGGATGAGAAGATCCGTCTGAACCTTCAGGACTTTGCAGCTGTGGTAATTATCAACTTGGGTATATCCTTGCTGGTTGCCCTGTTCTTCGTTCCTCCGATGATTGAGAAGATCGGTCTGGCCGAAGGAAAGCCCAGAACACGGCCCGTATGTGGGTAAAACGGGGGACGGTGTACTTCACACGTTTCTATCGGAAAATGATCATTCGTGCTGAGCAGATATCGGGGATTTGCTTTTTTTGTGCTGGTATTGGGATTTGGCCTTCCGGTATTTATGCTTCCCGAGAAAATTGAAGATGCGGAAAAGAAGGGGAAATGGGCGGAATGGTATAATACGCTTTTTGATAACAATACCTATAAGGAAGATGTGAAACCCATTGTAGATAAGGTGCTGGGCGGTTCTTTGCGTCTGTTCGCCGAGAAGGTATACGATGGAAGTTACTTTAACCGTGACGAGAGTGAGGTGGTGCTTTACATCAATGCCACGCTTCCCAACGGAAGTACGCTTCAGCAGATGGATGTGCTGATTCGTAAGATGGAACCTTTCTGAGTGAGTTCAAGGAGATCAAGCAGTTTCAGACTTCCATCTACAGTGCCGCCGGGCAAGTATTCAGGTATATTTCAAGAAAGAATACAGTCATACGGGATTCCCTTATGTACTGAAGTCGGACGTCATCAGCAAATCTTTGGCTCTGGGCGGAGGAAGCTGGGGAGTCTATGGTTTGCAGGATCAGGGATTCAGCAATGATGTACGCGAGTCGGCCGGAAGTTTCCGGGTGAAGATGTATGGCTACAACTATGACGAGCTGAGTTTCTGGGCTGAAGAAATGAAGAAGCAGCTTCTTTCACACCGGCGTATCAAGGAAGTAAATATCAATTCTGAGTTCTCATGGTGGAAGGATGATTATACTGAATTCAGCCTGGAATTCAACAAACAGAAGATGGCTGAGGAGAATCTGACCGCACAGGAACTGTTTGCCGTGTTACAACCGGTGTTCATGCGTGACCAGATAGCGGGAGAGATACTCTATGACAATAGTCTGGAGCGCTTGTGCCTGTCGTCACGTCAGAGCAGTGAATATGACGTATGGGCTTTTATGTCGGTTCCGTTCACCGTCAAAGGTAAGTCGTATAAATTATCTGATCTGGCTGTACTTACCAAGGGGCAGGCACCGAAACAGATTGCCAAGGAAAACCAGCAATACCGTCTGTGTCTGCAATATGAATATATCGGTTCTTCGGAACAGGGACGTAAATTGCTGGACAAAGATATCGAAGTGTTGCGCAACGCCTGCCTATGGGGTATACCGTTGAGAATGATAACGCCTACTGGAGCTGGGGAAAGGATGACAACAGCCAGTATTTCCTGCTGGTGATCGTGATTCTGATCATCTTCTTCATCTCGGCCATTCTGTTCAATTCGCTGAGCCAGCCGCTTGCGATTCTGTTCGTGATACCGGTATCATACATCGGTGTGTTCCTGACATTCTATCTTTTCGGACTGAATTTTGATCAGGGAGGTTTCGCATCCTTCGTATTGCTTTGCGGTATTACGGTCAATGCGAGCATTTACATTCTGAACGAATACAATGCCATCCGCCGTAATTTCCCGAATCTCTCCCCGTTGCATGCCTATACCAAGGCCTGGAATGTGAAGGTGATTCCTATTTTCCTGACCGTCATGTCTACAATTCTGGGATTTGTTCCGTTTATGATTGGCGAGAAAACTCCTTTCTGGTTCCCGCTGGCTGCCGGAACAATCGGAGGCCTTGTGATGTCCGTGATCGGTATCTTTATCTATCTTCCTGTACTGAGTGTATCGGGAATGGTGCGGAAACGTCTGGTCAGGGTTGCTGTACCTCCAGAGAAGAAACGTTTCCGTCTGATGAATCTCTTGAAGTTCAGAAGAAAGAAATAACGGAATAAAGCTTGTTCCGGAGGGTGTGTCACAATTTTCATCCAAAACCGTTTTCCCGGCTACAACTGTCTGTAGCAAGGATAATGCTTAAGGTTTGAATGTTGTGACATGCCCTTCCGGATTTTTTATTTGGATCTTAAAATTATTTAAATAGGAAAGTGTGATTTCTTAATTAGTGTGTGATCTGTTATTTTGCAAAAAAATAGATTACAGAAGAATGTTATTGCGTAAAAACACTAAAAGACATATCCTGACGTGTTGTTTGTATGATCATGCTGATGCTCATACATTTTGATGCATATGGTTATGAGCTGGCGGCTGTTTTTCAGGAAGTGAACGCAGAGCATGTTCTTCCCGTTTCGGAAGCCGAAACACAGATCGTTCAGGGTAATGACGTTGAAATAGAATGGCTGATCCCGTCTATCGTCATTCTTCTTTCCAGCAACGAAGTGTCGTTAAAATGTTCTTTACCTTATGTGGCTTCTGGGGACTTCTGGTAACCTGTTTCCGGTTAGTTCTACCCCGTTACTATGTTTTTGCTGATTTTGGGAAAGGTAAGATAAGGCAAGTTCATCTACTTTATTGTCTTTTACTTATTTAATACTTGTCACCTTTCCGTTTGTCCCCGGCGTTGTCGGAGGACTTCTCTTTGTATATTAACATAGTTATCTTTTTTTATTTTATTTGTATCTTATGAAAATGTATTTTCACAAGGTAGTGGCTTTGTCGTGTATGACAGGGCTGCTTCCTGCTTGCCCAGTCAGCAAGCGACAAGAAGGTTGGGGGAGATGAAACAATACCGGTGACCTTACTGCAACCGACCACGATTGAATTGCCGCGGTCGTATGTGGCCCGATATCCAGGCTATCCAGTTTGTAGAAAATAAAAGCCGAAAAGTGGGAAAGGCTTTTGT
>ENA-OQAN01000833-OQAN01000833.1-human-gut-metagenome-genome-assembly--contig:-NODE-833-length-14887-cov-2.599255_pt1 | contig 14887 bp, 17 predicted proteins | sample MGYA00242735_ERZ504527 | MGnify/ENA primary metagenome ERZ504527 (study PRJEB26092, sample SAMD00036230) | human gut metagenome | host: Homo sapiens | study: EMG produced TPA metagenomics assembly of...
CGCTCCCAGGCTGTTCTCGAGGGTGCCAAGAAGGAGGACGCCGAGGCTGCAAGGAGAAGCTCGAGGCTGCTGGCGCTGCTGTCACCCTCAAGTAATCAGGCTTTCTCGCCAGATTTCTTTGCAGACGGGGTTCGCATTGCGAGCCCTGTCTTTTTCGTTTTGATCCTTCTATTTTGTTGGCTCGGCATACAAATTGCTGCCGCTTGCGGTGCTTTGGGGTCGCTACCGTTGGGCGATAAAATTGCACCATTCGAGCAATAATTTGCGTTGACCTGCTGAAGAATGGCGCTTGCCTACATTAACGTTAATTAACGGCGGTAAGATAAACCGGTATCGCAATTTGGTCTGCGGCCGCCGTGCCGCACGCACAGGGCGCATCCTGCGCCTGCGAAAGGATCCCTGAATACTATGAAGGCAATCATCCCCGCCGCCGGTCTTGGCACGCGTTTTCTGCCTGGCACCAAGTGCACGCCTAAAGAGATGCTGCCGGTGCTCGACAAGCCGGTCATCCAGTACGTCGTCGAGGAGGCGCTCGACCCCGAGGAGGTCGACGACGCCATTATCGTCACCTCTCCCGGCAAGCCCGAGTTGCTGAGCTACTTCCAGCCCGATCGTTCGCTCGAGAACCTGCTGCGCGAGCGCGGCAAGGATGCTTATGCCGACGCCGTCGCCCATGCGGGCGGTATGCCGGTCGACTTCCGCTATCAGTACGAGCCCAAGGGCCTCGGTCACGCCATTCGCTCTGCCGCTGACGCTGTGGCGGGGGAGAACTTCCTGGTTCTTCTGGGCGACTACGTTGTGCCCAACCGCGACATCTGCGACAAGATGCTTGCCGTCTCCAAGGAGCACGGTGGCGCTTCTGTTATCGCCGTTGCCGCGTGCGCTCCCGAGGAAGTCAGCCGCTATGGCGTTATCGCCGGCGATCGCGTGGGCGCTCTCGAGGCTTCGAGAATGCCGCCGACGACGAGCCCGGTGCCGTTTGGCGCATCGGCGGCCTGGTCGAGAAGCCCGCTCCCGAGGCGGCTCCGTCCAACCTGTACATCGTCGGTCGCTACCTGCTGAGCCCGTTGGTCATGGACCTGCTGGCCGATCAGCAGGCCGGTAAGGGCGGCGAGATCCAGCTGACCGACGCCATGGCCCGCTCGCTCGACCGCGAGGCCATGTACGCCGTCGTCATCGACCCGCTGTCGGGCTACGATACCGGTACCCCGTCTGGCTGGATGGCCACCAACGCCTCATGGCTGCAAGCGATCCTCGCTTTGCCGGCGCCTTCTGGGATGCCATCGACGAGCGCGGCGGTTTGATGCGTAAGTAAGCCTTCGGGCATCGACATTTACGGGTGCGGACTTCGGTTCGCGCCCGTTTTTTATAAGAGCTGCGATTGCTAGCCTCTGTTCACAGAAAATATATGAACAGGTGTTCGATGCACATCCATCTACCTGCATGTTTTCTGTCGAAAAACTTTGCTACTCCAAAAACTCAATCACGTCAAGGCTTTTCTTGCTCAACGGTCGGTACCTGATAAACTATTAGGTTGCGATAACTGGCGAAGCTATGCCTCGCCAATCCACCGAGCATTTCCGTGAAGGAGGAAAAACCTGGTGACCTACGCATACACTGCCACTGAGCGCAAGCGCGTCAGCTTCGGGAAAATCCCGGAGGCCATGGAGCTCCCCAACCTTATCTCTGTTCAGAGGGAATCCTTTGAGCGTTTTAAGGACGAGGGCCTTCGTGAGGCGTTCAAGGAATCCAGCCCCATCCAGAGCCAGAACCATGTTCTCGAGGTTACCTTCGGCGAGCATCAGTTTGGCGATCCCGCGCACACCGTCGAGGAGTGCCGTGAGAAGGACATGACCTATCAGGCTCCGCTTCTGACCGACGTCCGTCTCACCAACAAGGAGACCGGCGAGATCAAGGAGCAGCTCGTCTTTATGGGCGACTTCCCCATGATGACCGATCAGGCACCTTTATCATCAACGGTACCGAGCGTATCGTCGTCTCCCAGCTCGTCCGTTCCCCGGGCGTGTACTACAGCTCCGAGATGGATTCGGGCAAGCAGATCTACAAGGCTCAGATCATCCCGTCCCGCGGTGCCTGGCTCGAGTTTGAGGTCGACAAGCGCGACCAGCTCATGGTCTCCATCGACCGTAAGCGCAAGCAGAGCGCCACGATGTTCCTGCGCGCCCTTGGCATCGCCGTCACCAACGACGATATCATCGAGCTGCTCGGCAACTCCGATGTGATCAAGCGCACCCTCGAGCGCGATACCGCCCTTACCCGCGAGGATGCTCTTATCGAGATCTACCGTCGCCTGCGCCCGGGCGAGCCTCCCACCGTGGATGCTTCCCGCAGCCTGCTCGAGGGCCTGCTCTTCAACCCGCAGCGCTACGATCTGGCCCGCGTCGGTCGCTACAAGGTCAACAAGAAGCTCAACCTCACCACCGAGGAAGAGGTCACGGTGCTCACCGACGAGGATATCGTCGCTACGCTGCGCTACCTGCTGTCCCTCGCTGCTGGCGAGCAGGGCTTCAAGGTCGACGACATCGACCACTTTGCAACCGCCGCATTCGCACCGTCGGCGAGCTCGTCGCCAACCAGTTCCGTATCGGCATGAGCCGTATGGAGCGCGTCTCCGTGAGCGCATGAGCTCCCAGGACATCGACGAGATCACCCCGCAGTCGCTCATCAACATCCGTCCGATCGTGGCCTCTATCAAGGAGTTCTTCGGTTCCTCGCAGCTCTCGCAGTTCATGGACCAGGCAAACCCCCTGACCGGTCTGACCCACAAGCGCCGTCTGTCCGCACTCGGCCCTGGCGGCCTTGCCGGCCACAAGTCGGGCTCCAGCCGCCGCACCAACGTGCCGACGGCCGTCCGCGACGTTCACAACTCGCACTACAGCCGCATGTGCCCGATCGAGACCCCCGAAGGCCCCAACATCGGCCTGATCGGCTCGCTCGCCCTCTACGCCCGCGTCAACGAGTATGGCTTCATCGAGGCCCCGTTCCGTCGTGTCGAGAACGGCGTTGCCACCGACCAGATCGACTGGATGACCGCTGACGAGGAAGAGAAGCACGTCATCGCGCCGGCCAACACGCCGCTCGATCCCAAGACCAACGAGTTCATCACGACCGATGCCGAGGGCAAGCTTGTCCGCCCGCACACCGTGATCGCCCGTACCCGCGACTTCGACGGCTCCTTCGGCGCTCCCGCCGACGTGCCTGTCGAGGACGTCGACTACATGGACGTCTCGCCGCGTCAGATGCTCTCCGTCGCAGCCACGCTGATTCCGTTCCTCGAGCACGACGACGCCAAGCGTACGCTCATGGGCGCCAACATGCAGCGTCAGGCCGTGCCGCTGGTTCACCCCGCCGCTCCCTATGTCGGTACCGGCATGGAGCGTCGCGCCGCCCTGGACTCTGGCGAGGTTACCCTGGCCAAGAACGCCGGCGAAGTCATCTATGCCGACGCCTCCAAGATTATCGTCAAGCACGCCGGCGGCATGGACGAGTATCACCTGGCCAAGTACCAGCGCTCCAACCAGTCCACCTGCATCAACCACCGTCCGCTCGTGCGCGTCGGTGACACCGTTGAGCAGGGCGAGCCTCTGGCCGACGGTCCTTCGACCGATCATGGCGAGCTCGCACTGGGCCAGAACCTCACCGTGGCATACATGCCGTGGGAAGGCTTCAACTACGAGGACGGTATCGTCGTGTCCGAGCGCCTGGTGGCCGAGGACCTGCTGACGACCATCAATATCACCCGTCACGAGATCGACGCCCGCGACACCAAGCTCGGCCCCGAGGAGATCACTCGCGAGATCCCGAACCTCTCCGAGGACATGCTTGCCAACCTCGACGAGGACGGCATCATCCGCATCGCGCCGAGGTCGGCCCTGGCGACATCCTGGTCGGCAAGGTCACGCCTAAGGGCGAGAGCGCTCTGACCGCCGAGGAGCGCCTGCTGCGCGCCATCTTCGGTGCCAAGGCTCACGATGTTCGCGACACCTCCCTTAAGATGCCTCACGGCGCTTATGGCCGCGTCATCGACGTCGTCCGCTTTAGCCGCGAGAACGGCGACGACCTGGCCCCCGGCGTCAACGAGCAGGTGCGCGTCTACGTCGCCCAGCGTCGTAAGATCCAGCAGGGCGATAAGATCGCCGGTCGCCACGGCAACAAGGGCGTTATCTGTAACGTTCTGCCGGTCGAGGACATGCCCTACATGGCTGACGGTACCCCGATCGACGTTATCCTCAACCCGCTGGGCGTTCCTTCGCGTATGAACGTCGGTCAGCTGCTCGAGTGCCACCTTGGCTGGGCTGCTGCCTGCGGTTGGGATACCGAGGATGCCGACTCCGACAAGTATGTCCCCGGTCCGTTCTTCGTCTCGACGCCCGTCTTCGACGCGCCAAGGAGGACGAGATCGCCGAGGTCATCCGTCGCGCCAACAAGAACATGCTCAACAAGGCCACCGCTGCCTTTGGCGATCACATGCGCCCCGAGTTTGTCACCCAGCTTGACGAGCGCGGCAAGACCCGCCTGTTCGACGGCCGCACCGGCGAGGAGTTCCGCGAGCCCATTACCGTGGGTACGTCCTACATCCTCAAGCTCGGCCACATGGTCGACGACAAGATCCACGCCCGTTCGACCGGCCCTTACAGCCTGGTTACCCAGCAACCGCTGGGCGGCAAGGCTCAGTTCGGCGGCCAGCGCTTCGGCGAGATGGAAGTTTGGGCACTGTACGCATACGGTGCTGCCAACGTCCTGCAGGAGATCCTGACCGTCAAGTCCGACGATACCGTGGGCCGCGTCAAGACCTACGAGTCCATCGTCAAGGGCGAGAACGTTCCTGTCCCGGGTATCCCCGAGTCCTTCAAGGTTCTCGTCAAGGAGATTCGCTCCCTCGCGCTGGACATCGAGCCCATGCACGATGCCGACGAGGACGCCTCCGCCCCTGTGACCGCCGAGGAGACCTCTGCTCTCGACGACCTGGCTGCGCTCGCCGGCGTTCGACGGCCGACGTCGAGGCCGAGGATGCCGAGACCGCCGAGCACCCGAGGCTGTCGCCGCCACGACCACTGATAAGGAGTAGTTGACTGTGGCAGATTTCGAAGCTACTGATTTTGACTCGGTAAAAATCTCCCTTGCCTCCGCCGACCAGATCCGTTCCTGGTCGCACGGTGAGGTCAAGAAGCCGGAGACCATCAATTACCGTACCCTCAAGCCCGAGAAGGACGGCCTGTTCTGCGAGAAGATCTTCGGTCCCGCCAAGGACTGGGAGTGCTCCTGCGGCAAGTACAAGGCATCCGCTTTAAGGGTATCGTCTGCGAGCGCTGCGGCGTCGAGGTCACCTCGGCCAAGTGCGTCGCGACGCATGGGCCACATCGAGCTCGCCGCTCCCGTGTCCCACATCTGGTACTTCAAGAGCCCCACGAGCTTCCCGATGAGCCGTATGCTCGACATCAAGTCCAAGGACCTCGAGAAGGTTCTGTACTTTGCCAGCTACATCATCACCGAGGTCGACTACGAGGCTCGCGAGGCCGACGCTGACGACCTGCGCGAGGAGCTCGCCGCCGATCTGGAAGAGATCGATGCCGAGTGCGCCCGCCAGATCGAGTCCCTCAAGGAGCAGGGCAACCCCGAGAACTTCGACGAGTTCTCCGACGAGGAGCCGCTGACCCCCGAGGAGATCGCCTCTGGCATCGTCGACATCGAGGAAGAGTGCAAGGACGAGAAGCAGCTCCGCACGGACGCCTTCAACGCCTTCATGAAGCTCACCGAGCGCGACCTCATCTCTGATGAGCCGCTGTTCCGCGAGATGACCCGTTACTACTCCATGTACTTCAAGGGTGGCATGGGTGCCGAGGCCGTCCGCGACCTGCTCGCTGCCATCGACCTCCCCTCCGAGGCCGAGAAGCTCAAGGCCATCATCGCCGACGAGGACTCCCAGAAGCAGAAGCGCGAGAAGGCCGTTAAGCGCCTCGAGGTCGTTGACGCCTTCCTGAAGGGCGGTAACAGCCCCGCGAATATGATTCTGGACGTCATTCCGGTCATTCCGCCCGATCTGCGCCCGATGGTCCAGCTCGACGGTGCCGCTTCGCCGCGTCCGACCTCAACGACCTGTATCGTCGCGTGATCAACCGTAACAACCGACTCAAGCGCCTGCTCGACCTGGACGCCCCTGCGATCATCGTGAACAACGAGAAGCGCATGCTCCAGGAGTCCGTGGACGCCTGTTCGACAACGGCCGTCGTGGTCGCCCGGTCTCTGGCCGTGGCGGTCGCCCGCTCAAGTCGCTCGCCGAGGCCTCAAGGCAAGCAGGGTCGTTTCCGTCAGAACCTGCTGGGCAAGCGTGTCGACTACTCCGGCCGTTCGGTAATCGTTACCGACCCCAAGCTGCTGCTGCACCAGTGCGGTCTGCCCAAGACCATGGCGCTGGAGCTCTTCAAGCCCTTCGTCATGAAGCGCCTGGTCGAGCTTGGCAAGGTCGAGAACATCAAGGGCGCCAAGCGCGCTATCGACGCGGTGCCACCTTTGTGTGGGATATCCTCGAAGAGGTCATCGACGGCCGTGTCGTGCTGCTCAACCGTGCACCGACCTGCACCGTCTGTCCATCCAGCCTTTGAGCCGGTGCTGGTCGAGGGCAAGGCTATCCACCTGCACCCGCTGGTCTGCTCGCCCTTCAACGCCGACTTCGACGGCGACCAGATGTCTGTCCACGTGCCGCTGTCCAGCCAGGCTCAGGCCGAGGCTCGCGTGCTCATGCTCTCTGCGAACAACCTGCGCTCGCGGCATCCGGCAAGCCGGTTAACATCCCTTCGCAGGACATGATCATCGGTGTGTACTACCTGACCCAGGTCCGCGAGGGTCTGCCGGGCGAGAACACGTGTTCTCGAGCTTCGATGACGCGCTGCACGCCTATGACTGCCGTTCCGAGGTTGACATGCAGGCCAAGATTCAGGTCCGCGTGTCCGCTGCCGATGCCAACGTCATCAACGAGGACGGCACCCGTATCTTCCGCGTCAAGAACGGCAAGAACGAGTTCGTCGACTACGATGTCACCGGCAATAAGACCGCGCGCTTCGAGACCTCTATCGGCCGCATCATCTTCAACCGCCAGTGCCTGCCCGAAGACTACGAGTTCATGAACTACAAGATGGTCAAGGGCGACGTGGCCAAGCTGGTTGCCGACTGCTGCGATCGTTACCCCGAGGCCAAGGTCGGCCCGATCCTCGACGCATCAAGTACTCCGGCTTCCACTACGCTACCCGCGCCGGCCTCACCATCTCGGTGTGGGACGCTCTCATCCCTGCCGAGAAGCAGGAGCTGCTCGATCGCGCCCAGGCCAACGTCGACCAGATCAACGAGTACTTCGAGGAGGGCTTCATCAACGAGACGGAGCGCCACATCGAAGTCGTTAACGAGTGGACCGCTTGTACCGATAAGGTTGCAGCGCTCATGCTCGACATGTTCGACGAGGAGAACCCGCTGTACATGATGGCCGACTCCGGCGCCCGTGGTTCTAAGACCCAGCTGCGTCAGCTCGGCGGCATGCGTGGCCTGATGGCAGACATGTCCGGCGAGACGATCGACCTTCCCATTAAGGCGAACTTCCGCGAGGGTCTGCTGCCGCTCGAGTACTTCATTTCGACCTACGGCGCCGTAAGGGCCTGGTCGATACCGCATCCCACACCTCGGACTCTGGTTACCTGACCCGTCGTCTGGTCGACGTGGCCCAGGACGTCATCGTCCGCGAGGAGGATTGCGGTACGCACGAGGCGTCACCTACAACCTCATCATCCCCGGCACCACCGACCTCAACACCGACCTCGTCGGCCGTTGCTTCATTGAGGACGTCGTGGCTCCCGATGGCACCGTGCTCTTTGAGCAGGACGGCTACATCGAGAAGGTCGCCGACATCCAGAAGATGGTCGATGCCGGCCTCAAGAAGGTCAAGCTTCGCGCGCTGCTTACCTGCCGTTCCAAGTACGGCGTGTGCCAGAAGTGCTACGGCTGGGATCTTTCCACCCGTCGTCCGGTCGCCATCGGTACCGCGGTCGGCATTATTGCCGCCCAGTCCATCGGCGAGCCCGGTACGCAGCTTACGATGCGTACCATTCACTCCGGCGGCGTCGCTGGCGTCGACGATATTACGCAGGGTCTGCCTACGGTCAGCCGTATGTTCGATATCGTCGGTAACGTCAACGAGAAGATCCTGGGTCGCGAGGCCGAGCTGGCTCCGTACTCCGGCCACCTCTCGATTAAGCCCGAGAAGTCCGAGTACGTGCTGACGCTCACCGACTCCGAGGATCACACCCGTGTCCTCGACGAGCGTCGCGTCCCCGCTTCGGTGCGCTTTATGCCCGAGATCGAGGACGGCTGCGAGGTTCGCGCCGGCGACCAGATCACCAAGGGCTTCGTCAACTTCCGCAACCTGCGCAAGCTGACCGACATCGAGTCGACGATGCACACCTTCGTCGAGAGCGTCAAGGACGTCTACACCAGCCAGGGCGTCGACCTGAACGACAAGCACATCGAGGTGCTCGCACGTCAGATGCTGCGTCGCGTTCAGATCACCAACCCCGGCGACTCCAAGTACCTGCTTGGTCAGTACGTCGACCGCTACGAGTTCGCCGACGAGGTCGAGCGCGTTGCCCGTCTGGGCGGTCAGGCTCCCGTGGCCGAGCCCGTCATCCTGGGTACGCTCAAGGTCGCGTCCAACATCGACTCCTGGCTGTCGAGCGCTTCGTTCATCCGTACCGCCGGCGTCCTTACCGAGGCTGCCATCGAGGGCAAGGTCGACCACCTGCTCGACCTTAAGTCCAACGTCATCGTCGGTAAGAAGATCCCGGCTGGTACCGGCCTCAAGCCGTACGCCAACGCCAAGCTGACGTATCGCACGGCCGACGGCTACGTGGACATCGACGGCCCGGCTTCGCCCAACGCCAAGTCGCTGCCCGAGTGGGCTCCTGTGGAGCTCAAGGACCTGGACGAGCAGCTCCCGCAGCAGCTCGACTGGGCCGGCTACGACGAGTTCGGTGGTGCTGACGGTTCGTTCACCCGCAACGGCCACACCATCTCCGCCGAGAAGGCTCGCCTGTACCTGTTCGACGACCTGGGCGTGTCGCAGCGCTGGACCAACAAGTTCAGCGAGGTCGGCATCGAGACGGTCGGCGACCTGGTCGGCAAGTCCGAGGAGGATCTGCTGCGCATTGATGGTATCGGTGCCAAGGCGATCGAGGAGCTCCGTGACGGCCTGGAGGCCCACGACCTGCTCTACATCCTCGAGAACAACGACGACGTTGCCGACGAGGAAGACCTCTCGCAGCTGCTACAGATGGTCTTTAGCCCCGACGGTCCGGACGATATTCTGCTGGGTACCTCCGCTCCGACGCATCACGCCGACGCGACGAGGAGCTCCTGGCGCCCCGATCGACGACAAGAAGGCTCCCGCCAACGGCGCGATCAACGAGGACATGGCGTCCCTCGACGAACTGCTCAACCAGCTCGTAGACACCGACGACGCCGAAGAGGCCAAGGACAACGACGAGGAGTAATTTCCTAGTACGTTAACCGCCCTTATAAAGCCGCTTCCCAACAGGGGAGCGGGCCTTTTTTTGATGAGGAACGTTGCCCCGACGAGTATGTCGGATTCCCGGTCCGGGCGGCACAGGGGTTAAGTTTGTCGCGAGTTCCGCACGAGCCGGAGGCACTTAATGTGGCTCCGTGCGAGCCAGGACTGTAGAGCAGCAAACTTAACCCCTGCGCCGCCCGGACCGGGAATCCGCTCTCACGCACAGGAGGGGATTCCTTTATGCCAATAAGGGACAGGTTTATTTTGGTAGGTTTTTCCTGCTTGACTTTGAAACATTTCGTCCGGCCAGAGCGTATCTATGGTGAGGACCTCATCAAGAATCAGTACCGTCACCGGGAGGTGATTATGGAAGAACAAACATTTAGACAGGCGGTCGAAGATCACCGAGATGTCGTGTTTCGAATCGCATTGACGTATCTGCGCGATCGCGCAGATGCCGATGATGTTGCCCAAGATGTCTTTCTTAAGCTGCTCAAAAGCGATACGCAATTTGAGAGTTGGGAACATCTTCGTCGATGGCTTATCCGGGTCACGATCAATGAATGCAAATCGCTCTTTCGAAAGCCATGGAGGCGTGTGGAGGATATTGAGAACCTGGCCGAGTCGCTTTCGACAGCGCAGGATGAGACCAAGGCCGTCCTGTCAGATGTCATGCGGCTTCCGGAACGATTCCGTATCCCCATCGTGCTCTATTACTATCTGGGCTTCTCGACTTCAGAGATTGCCGAGTTGCTGCACGTACCAGCCGCGACCGTTCGAACGCGTTTAGCTCGCGGTCGATCGAAGCTCAAATTCATCCTAGAGGAGGGCGACCGTGAAATCCAATCAAATCAAGCAGGCCTTCGAGTCCGTCCAAGCCGATAGCGATCTTGCTGACCGTGTTCTTTATGCCGCTGCTGGTGAGCCGCTTCGCCGAAAGGGTCACGCGAAGCCTCTGTATGTTACCGTGATCGGATGCCTTGCCGGAGTGCTGGCGACCGGAGGGGTCGCCTACGCCGTCGTCAATTCCAGTTATTTTGCCTCTGCCTGGGGAAACCATGGCAACGGAGAGTCCATTACCTGGACTCAAGGTGGCTCGTCGGGGACTAAATATACCTACACCAGAGAGTTTGGTGATGGTATCGCGCCCCAAAGCTTGGAGGGTTCAGTACAGAAGGTCAATCTGTCCGTCGAGGGCAACGGCTATACACTCGACATTCATGATATGGCTATCGATAAAAACGGTTGCGGTGCCGTGACGTTTACGTTGTCCAATCCAAATGGTGTTAACTACTACAAGCCGGCAGCAGAGACTGGCGAACTTGTTCTCTATGGTGAAGAAGAACAAGGCATCGGCACGCCCAGCATGAACTTCGGCGAGGAATGGGCTGACACACGCTGCACCATTGATAAGGACACATCAAGCGATACTGTCATTAATGGCACGATGTACTTTGCTTCGATGGATCGCGAGCGAGGTTTTCAACATGCGGTCACCTGGAATATCTCGTGGACCGAGGGCGAAGGAGAGGATGCGAAGCCGTTCGAGGCATCGACGCCCGAGTTTAGCGTTGGAGCGAACGTCGATACTAAGGAACTCCGCTCCGATGATTCGCCTCTCGAGATCAGCCCGTTTTCCATCCAGACGCACATCGATGATCTGGGCATTGACGCAGTACGAAGAAGTTGACGGTTACCTACAAGGATGGATCGGAGCAGATTATCGAAGATGACGACGCAGGGGCGTTCAACTTATATTTTTCTTATACGCGCAATAGCGGAGAGAACATCTGGGTGCCAACGAAGTTGATTGATGTCGACCAAGTGGTCTCAGTAACGCTTGAGGGCACATGCTGCACTTCAACAGGGGGCGCCGAAACGTCGGAACCCTTTACCATCGTCTATTCGTAAGATTTGGGGCCGCTTCCTACTAGGGGAAGCGGCCTTCTTTGCGGTAAATGGGCGGTTAGACCGCACGATATTCGCCTGCATTTCTGAAGTATGCGGCAAAATCCTGATGGGTTGACTACACCGCATATGCTCAAGCGCTCTACCTGCGGGTTTGTTATCGCAAAACCCCTGTGCGCTCAGCAAGTCCAAAATTTGCCGCATACTTCCGAAACGTCGCCGATCTACAGGTAATAGGTGAGTGCGGACAAGCGCTGGAGTGCGACGTTTCCCCAGATAAAACCGACCAAAATAAACCTGTCCCTTTTTGGCAGGGAATGTTGCCCCGACGAGCACGTTGGATTCCCGGACCGGGCGGCACAGGGGTTAAGTTTGTCGCGAGTTCCGCACCGAGCCGGAGGCCACTTAATGTGGCCTCCGTGCGAGCCAGGACTGTAGAGCAGCAAACTTAACCCCTGTGCCGCCCGGTCCGGGAATCCACACCCGCGCACAGAAGGGGATTCCTTTTGTGTAGGCTTTGCGGAAATATGGCTATTTTAGGATACGCCCGGCGGCGTGGTCTGTTGACGGCACAGCTAACGGCACGTATCCTATCGAACTGCGTGTTTCGTAGGGGGATGCTGACCCCTCGATTCAAGCCGTTGCACTTTACAGAAAGCTGGAATCATTCGAGAAGGAGTACGCTTTGCCTACTATTAACCAGCTGGTTCGCCAGGGCCGTCGTTCCGTGCCCAAGAAGTCCAAGAACGCTGCTCTGCAGCACAACTCCCAGAAGCGCGGCGTGTGCACCCGTGTCTTCACCACGAGCCCCAAGAAGCCGAACTCGGCTCTTCGTAAGGTTGCCCGTGTTCGCCTTGTCAACGGCATCGAAGTTACTGCCTACATCCCGGGTGAGGGCCACAACCTGCAGGAGCACTCCATCGTGCTCGTCCGCGGCGGTCGTGTCCGTGACCTCCCTGGTGTCCGTTATCACGTCATCCGTGGCGCCTACGACGCTGCTCCGGTCCAGAACCGTATGCAGGCCCGTTCCAAGTACGGTGCTAAGCGCCCCAAGGCCAAATAAGCCAGATAACGTTTTGATACTTTCGCCGTGTGCCGCCTAAGCGCCGCACGGTAGACACTTAAGGAGATTTCACATGCCGCGTCGTGCAGCAGCTAATCGTCGTGAGGTTCAGCCTGACGCCGTTTACAACAACCGCCTGGTGACTCAGCTCATCAACAAGGTCCTTCTTGACGGCAAGAAGCCACCGCTGAGCGCATCGTTTACACCGCTTTCGAGATCGTTGCCGAGAAGTCCGAGGGTGGCGACGCTCTCGCTACCTTCAAGAAGGCTATGGACAACGTCAAGCCCACGCTCGAGGTTAAGCCCAAGCGTGTCGGTGGCGCTACCTATCAGGTCCCGATGGAGGTCAACTCCCGTCGTTCCACCGCTCTGGGCATCCGCTGGATCGTCAACTTCTCCCGCGCTCGCAAGGAGAAGACCATGGCCGAGCGTCTCGCCAACGAGATCCTCGACGCTTCCAACGGCCTGGGCGCTTCCGTCAAGAAGCGTGAGGACGTCTTCAAGATGGCCGAGGCCAACCGCGCGTTCTCTCACTATCGTTGGTAAGTTAAGGTAAGGAACTAACATGGCTAAGCTAAGTACAAGCTTTCCGATACCCGTAACATCGGCATCATGGCCACATCGATGCCGGTAAGACCACCACGACCGAGCGTATTCTTTATTACACCGGTAAGACCCACAAGATCGGTGAGGTCCATGAGGGCGCTGCCACCATGGACTGGATGGTTCAGGAGCAGGAGCGCGGCGTAACCATTACCTCCGCTGCTACCACGTGCTTCTGGAACAAGGACGGTAAGGACTACCGCATCCAGATCATCGACACCCCGGGCCACGTTGACTTCACCGCCGAGGTCGAGCGCTGCCTGCGCGTCCTCGATGGCGCTGTCGCCGTCTTCGACGCCGTTGCCGGCGTTCAGCCCCAGTCTGAGACCGTTTGGCGTCAGGCTTCTACCTTCAACGTCCCCCGCATCGCCTTCATCAACAAGTATGACCGCGTGGGCGCTGACTTCTTCAACGCTATCGAGACCATGAAGGATCGTCTCGACGCCAACGCTGTGGCCGCTCAGGTCCCGATGGCGCCGAGGACAACTTCTGGGGCGTCATCGACCTGGTCACCATGACCGCATGGGACTTCAAGGCCGACGACAAGGGCATGACCTACCCCGAGCCGATGGACGAGATCCCGGCTGAGTTCGCGACATCGCTGCCACCAAGCGCGAGGAGCTCCTCGACGCTGCTGCCAGCTTTGACGACGAGCTCATGGAGAAGATCCTCATGGAGGAGGACTTCACCGTCGAGGAGCTCAAGGCGGCTCTGCGTAAGGGCGTTCTGGCCAACGAGCTCAACCTCGTCTTCGTGGGCTCCGCTACAAGAACAAGGGCGTTCAGGAGCTGCTCGACGCTGTCGTCGACTACCTGCCCAGCCCGCTCGACGTTGAGGCTGTCACCGGTACCGATCCGGACACCGGCGAGGAGATCCAGCGTCATCCTTCCTTCGACGAGCCCTTCTCCGGCCTGGTCTTCAAGATCATGACCGACCCGTTCGTCGGTAAGCTCACCTATGTCCGCGTTTACTCCGGCCGTGCCGAGTCCGGCTCCTACGTGGTCAACGCTTCCAACGGTCAGCGCGAGCGCCTCGGCCGCATCCTCGAGATGAACGCCGCCGAGCGTATCGACCGTGACGACGCTGCCGCCGGCGACATCGTTGCTTGCGTCGGCTTCAAGAACTCCACCACCGGTGACACCCTGTGCGCCGAGGGCAAGGAGATCGTCCTCGAGAAGATCGAGTTCGCTAAGCCCGTTATCGACGTTGCCATCGAGCCCAAGACTAAGGCCGAGCAGGACAAGATGTCCCTGGCTCTGACCAAGCTCGCCGAGGAGGACCCGACCTTCCAGGTGTCCACCAACCACGAGACCGGCCAGACCATCATCGCCGGCATGGGCGAGCTGCACCTCGAGATCATCGTCGACCGTCTGCTCCGCGAGTTCAAGGTTGACGCTAACGTTGGTAAGCCCCAGGTTGCCTACCGCGAGACCGCTGGTCACGACGTCGAGAAGGCTGAGGGCAAGTTCGTCCGTCAGTCCGGCGGTCGCGGTCAGTACGGCCACGCCGTCATCAAGCTCGAGAAGATGGAGGAGGGCTTCGGCTACGAGTTCGTCAACGCTATCGTCGGCGGCGTCGTGCCCAAGGAGTACATCCCGTCCATCGACAAGGGCATCCAGGAGCCCTGAACACCGGTGTTATCGCCGGCTTCCCGGTCCTCGACGTTAAGGTCACCCTGTTCGACGGTTCTTACCACGAGGTCGACTCCTCCGAGGCCGCCTTCAAGATCGCCGGTTCCATGG
>ENA-OQAN01000834-OQAN01000834.1-human-gut-metagenome-genome-assembly--contig:-NODE-834-length-14879-cov-2.456548_pt1 | contig 14879 bp, 19 predicted proteins | sample MGYA00242735_ERZ504527 | MGnify/ENA primary metagenome ERZ504527 (study PRJEB26092, sample SAMD00036230) | human gut metagenome | host: Homo sapiens | study: EMG produced TPA metagenomics assembly of...
TGCACAGTACAGAAGCCTTTCTGCCTTCGTCCAGAACTTCCTCACTGGACTTCTCCCCTTCCCCTTTGGTGTTTACATCGATAGTATTCACCAGTTTCAGAATGTCTTTTCTGAATGGATATAGTGGAAGGGGTTATAGTGCATACTCTTGGAAAAATTGATCGTATTCAATACTTTCACTTTATATCCATGCCGTACCAGCATCTTTCCGCACTCAATAATGATCGTTCCCTTCGGAAGCGTTTCGTCAAGATAGAAAACGGAAAAGTCACAAATTATTTTCAATTCAGAAATTCGCCGCTTTCACATCATCACGCATTAACCGCTTCATCTTGTCCTCTAAGGTGTCCTTGCTTTCCTTGCTGAAATGAACGCCGATAACATAGGTGGTGTTTCCCATTCTCATGTTGAATGTTCCTACCGGGGTTGCCTTGTGTGCTTTTGCTGTGGTTGTGTTCTGTGTCATGCAATACCTCCTTGAAATGGAAAAAGCCAGACAGGGTGTGTGGTCGGCAACGAAGTCCGGCAACGGACTTCAAAAAACCTCGAACATAGTCCTATCTGGCTTATTTACTATTTTTACTTTTTTCTTTGATTTCTCCGTTGCTTTTGTTGCCAGAGAAGAAAATCCCTTGTAAATAAAGGACTTTTAAGAGATTTGCCCTGCAACGGACTTGACAACGGGGTAGCAACATAGTCGGCAACACGGTCATTTTTTCAAAACGGTAATTCCATCTGTCGGGCTTCTTTCTCGGTCAGTTCACGAAAACCGTCCGTCAGATTTGAGCCTGTTGCCGATGGCTCGTTGTCGGGCGGTGGTATGCGTTCCCACCCTCGCTGTCTGCCATACTTGGCAAAGCTGCGTGGATTGGAAAACGGTCTCCATCCCTCAATGCTGTTGTTCATGATTTCATTGATTTCTCGGATTTCCCATTGCTTCGGCTCATCAAAAGGGTGGTTCAGAGCTTCTGCATAGATCAGCTTGGAGCAGACCTGTGTACCTTTGAAGTTATCAAGGAAAGACTGGATCAGTCCTGCTTTCGTGTCCTCCGGCATAAACTGCTTTTGCAGTTCTTTCAGTTCCTTGTCCATATCCTTTGATAAGGTCAGCTTTACAGGGAAGTTCTGATAGATGAACATGACTTCTGCCCACATCATATCAATGAACGCTCTGGATGCGGCTTCATCTTCCAGAATGTGAATCTCTGCATTTTCAGGGTGTACCATGATAGGCAGAAATCTACGGTTGCCGCTTCGGTCAAGGGGTAGAAAGTCCATCGTGTTGGAAGAACCTCCGAACACACATTGTCGCAAGCGGTCTGCCGGATGGGTTTCATACGGCACTTTATAGGTTTCTTTCGCCCTGCTGATAAAGGACTTAATATCCTCAATGCTCTTGGCATTGGCTGTGGCAATCATTTCCGACATTTCGATAATCCAATGCCCCTGCATTTTACGGTACACATTGTCATCGTCAATCTTTTTCAGGTCATCGGAGAACCATTCATCTTTGACTGCCAGCAGACGGAAGAAAGTGGACTTTCCTGCACCCTGTCCACCCACAAGGCAGAGCATAACTTCAAACTTACAGCCGGGTTTGAACACTCTGCTGATTGCTCCCAACATGAACAGCCGTAATGCCTGATAAGTGTACTCGCCTTCCTCTGCTCCGAGAAATCGGGGCAAGGCATAGCGGATGCGTTCTGTTCCGTCCCATTCCAGACCGTTCAGATAATCTCGGATAGGGTGGTACTTGTTGCTGTCAGCGATAATGGAAAGGGCTTTCTGTATTTTCTTCTCGCTGGTCAGACTATATTTATCTTCCAGATAGAGCATGAGATAATTTAAGTCCGTGTCGGTCAAGGTCGCTGTCTGCTTGCTCCACCAAAGCGGCTTCACAATGTCGATACGCTCGGTAAGAATGTTATATCTGACAGCACCTTGCAGAACGGGGTCATTCTGAAAAACGGTCAGACAGTTGCGTATGCTGTTCTTGATTGCTCCGTTATCGGTCAAGTCCAGACTTCCTCTGACTTCTTCCACGGTCATGCTCGGCTGTGTGTCCTGCAATTCGCTGTTCAAGTTTCATCACCTCTTTTCTCTGCTCGGCTACAAGAGCTTTCTTTTCTTCGGGAGTGTCATAGAGAAGAATATCCAGCAGGTATTCGATATAGCTTTTCTTCTCCAATGCTTCCACAAAAAGCGGGTGCCACACTTCATCCGTCCGTTGCGGTGCGTATTGCTTTTCCCACTTCCTCAGAAGATGGAAGTAATCGGACAGCACCTTGTAGCAGTGATTTTCTTCCTGCTGATATTTCTGCTCCGGGGTAGGCTCTCGGATTTTCGGTCTGATTGACGGTTTCTGTCTGCTGTCATAGCTGATACCAAAATCATCAGCTATCTTCATGGCGGCTTCTTTGCTCGGCAAGCCAAACAGTCGGGAAACAAAGTCAACTGCGTCTCCATCTGCCTGACAGCCAAAGCAATGAAAGCGGCGGTCAAGTTTCATGCTGGGGTTCTTATCATTGTGAAAGGGGCAGACCGCCATTCCGTTTCGTCTAATACGGATTCCATAGCGTTCTGCCGCCTGTCGGGTTGTTACATTCTGTTTTACTGCTTCAAATAAATTCAATAGGCATTTCCTCCTGAAATAGAAAAAGCACCTGCTATTTTCCAAATGAAAACGGCAAGTGCCTGTTAAAGTTCCATATCCTGTTTTTTCTGCTTGGGTGCTTTCTGCACCTGTTTCTGTTTCTTCTGTTCCTGCTCATACTGCAAGCGTTCTTTGAGAGAATGCTTCGGCTCTGGCTGTTTCTCTCCCGTCTGTTCCGGCGATAGAACCTTGCTAACCCAGTAGCGAATATCTTTCATCGGCTTCAATTCTTCATTGACTGCGGCAAGCTGTTCTTTCAGATCAGCGTGAGTAGTCCGCAGACCGTCATATTCTTTTTGCAAGGCTTTCAAATCCACATTCAAATCAGCACCATGCTTTTTCAGAATGCGGTATGCCTTATTAAAAGCGGTCAGCTCGTCCTTATGACTTTCGACATAGGCTTCCTTTCGGATTTTCCAGCCGATTTTGATATACTTGTCATGGACTGCTTTATGCTTTTCACAATCAGCAACGGCGGTCTGAATGGCGGTAATGGCTTTCATGCGGTTAGCGGCTTTCTGCATATCTTCACGAATGGCAGTAGCTTTTCACTCACCCCTTGCAGGGCAATGTCCAAATCTTCCAGCGTGAAAAGCTCATGCGTTGTAGATAGACGGTCGCTTGGGAAATGGTTTTCAAATCATCGGTCGTGCCTTTCTGCTGTCCGTATCTCGACCATTCGCTACGCTCTGCCTTTCGCAGATTCAGATAATCACGCAGTAGAACGGCAAGGTTCGGAGAAGCATTTTTCTTTTCCGCTTCATTTTCTGCAATGACTTCTTTGGTGGCTTCCAGAATGTCAGCAATCCAGTCACGCAGACTTTTGATAGTGCTGCGGATAGCGTTCATCATGCGGTTGGCGGCTTTAATGTCTCGGTTGAGATTGCCGATGTTGGTGGCAATGCCTTTTCGCTCCAACGCAGAGACAGCCGTTCCCATGTGGACTGTCGGGATAATGTCAAGTCCCTGTCTTTCATAGGAACGCATATCAATCCGTTCTGGACTTCCGGCAAGTTCCAGATATTTGTTCTGAACAATTTCCCAACCATGCCGCCATTCCTCGGCATGGTACTGTTCGTTCCAGTCAACGGTATCTTCCTTATGGCTTTTCCATCTGCCGGATGGGAGCTTGATACGCTCGCCGTTTTCGTCAAGGTCATAAACCTTGCGGCTCTTAGGCATCCATTTTCCATTTTCATCAATGGCTCGCATGGTCAGCATGAAATGGCAATGGGGATTGTGTCCCGGCGGATCGGGGTCATGGATTGCGAAATCACAACACATTCCCTTTGAAACAAACTGTTCCTCGCAGTATTCTTTGACCATCTGCGGTAACAGCTCCATCGGGACTTCTCTGGGCAGGGCGGCAACAAACCGTCTTGCAAGCTGTGAGTTCCATTGCTTTTCGATTTCTTCAACGGAGTTCCAGAGGGTTGCTCGGTCTGCATATTCGGGTGGAGCATTTGGGGGCAGCATGATTTCCGTATAGACCACTTCTTTTTTTGCAAGTGTAATTCTTGGTTTTCTGGTCATACTCGGAAAACAGCTTTTCTCCGGCTTGGTAGGCAGCTCCGGCAACCGCAGAGTTGCCTTGCTTCGCTGAGTGATTTTGATATTGAAGTGGGGTACTGGCAATTTGTGTGAACCTCCTTTCGGTGCAAAAAATGACCGATACTTTTCAGCAGCGGTCAGGTGGTGGAATATAAACTTGCTGTCGGGGAATGATTGCTTGCAATCGTTTCCCGGCGGCAAGTCCACAAAGGGGTAGTTGGCAAAGCCAACGCAGGGGAAGTGTAGCTTCCCCTGTATGATTGGAGCAGACTGCGGAAATCATCAGCTCCCTGCAAGGGGCTTTCGGCAGAACGCAATGCACAACCTTTAGGTGGTGTATAATTGCGCCTTTTTCCAAAAGGGTCTTTTAGCTCCCGTTCGGCTGCCCCAATTCCTTTCGGTTCGCAATCAGCAAATCCAACTTCTTTTGAACCGCTTCGCTGTGAAAGATGAAAGTCAAAAGCTCCATCACATCATCATCGGTCAGAGTGGTCGGCTCTTTCAAAAAAGGTTTCCAACATTCCGGCACGAGTGCAAAGGCGGTGGGTTCGCTCACTTCGGGTCAACCTCTTTAATTCGCTCTGCAATCGCTTTTCCTTGTGCATGGCTGCGGTCAGCTTTCGCTCGACCACATATTTCTCACGCTCCAATTTTTCCAGTTCTTCTTTACTCATAGACAAGCTCCTTTCGCAATAATGGATAAAACAAAAGCGACCAACTTTTTACGGTTGATCGCCTTTGGCTTAGACAATACTTATAACTATTTTTCTATCTTTGCAAGTGTATCCTCTCGTATAGCTTGTCGTAATGTAGTAAGATATTCTGAAAAACTCACTCGGTCATCTGCATAAGTCAAATTTAATTTATACTCTTTCGGAATCCATGTAGATAAATCAGAAGCGTTATGCTGAATTAAAGCTTCCAAGCTATCAATAGCTTTATATATCTTAGCTTCGACAGTTTTTCTTTCTGTCATCTCATTATATAGAGCTTTCATTTCTTCTGCATAATAAGACGGTAACGTATCTATCCAGTTAAATAGTAAATTTTTCTTCTATATCCTCATGCACTTGCTTTTTTATCAAAGGTAGGAATGTCTCCTGTAAAGCATTCACCCAAATCATGAATAATACACATACGAATAACTTTATCCATATCAACATCTGGAAACTCATCCCGCATAAAAAAAAGCCATCAGCGTCATCATCCAGCTATGTTCTGCTACACTCTCGTGTCTTCCTTTCGATGTATAGCAATGCCTTGTCGTATCTTTTAAACGCTCAGCGACACTTAGCGCATTTAATAATTCTCTGGAATTCATAATTTTACCTCCACATTATCAAATTACATATTCATTTTCTCTTACTCCATATAATCTATCTCCGGTATCTCCATTATACGGCAGTAAATACCCATCTTCTCTAATTCCGTCTGCCATATGGACTAAAAATAGCTTCACTTCTGGATGCTCCTTAAAAATTCGTTCTATTCCAGATTGACATCCGAACATTGCCATAATAACTACATTTTCATCTTTGAAACCATACTTTTTCATGTGTTCCAGTGTTTTCAAAATGCTACCAGCTGTAGCAAGTGCCGGATCTGTGATAAAAACTCTTTTACTTTCTGGTTCTTTTATCTGTTCAAATTCATCCCAAGCAACAAATGGTTTTAATGTATGCAAATTACGTCTCATGCTAATTCGTGCAACATCTGCTTTAGGCAACCTTTTTGTCAATCTATTTGACATAGACATTCCTGCTCTCAGTATTGGGATAATTACAGCATTTTCTCCAACATCATTTTTAGACACGGCATATGTTGATAATTCATCTGTTAAATCACCAAGTAACTTTGCATATTCTTCTCCAACAACGCTTAAATCAAAATAGCCTGATACTCTATTGCGTTCTTCGTATGGTATCATAACGAATAAATTAGGATGCTTATAATTCATATCAAAATCCTTCTTTCCGTATACAGCTTATGTTTATAATTTATAATTGCAGGACTATGTCCTTACTCGAAGTATATCATATCTGTATTTCTAATTCAACATTGTACACCTCATATAATCTGTATTTTTCAGCTAACAGCCAAAGAAAACATCAAGTGCAGACCCGACATTTTTGACCCGCAAATCAACCCAAAAATGCTACATCATTCCATCTGGCTATTGAAACCGTTTTGCTTGGCGTTCTCGCTTGCTTTTCGTCTGCGTTCCTCGCTGTACGGCGGTTGCAGACGGATAGAAAGTCTGGACTTGTCCAGAAGATAAGTCACACCGCCTTGCTCATGGGATTTTTCCAGTCGGCAGAGATCGGGGTGCTTTTTACTGAACAATGCCAGTCGCTTTCGCAGGCTGGCATTGTAGGTGTAGATACTGGCTGTGTCCTCGCCCTCATTAAAGAGGATGATAGTTTCTTTTTCATACTTCGTCAGCTTCGCCATAACTTTTCTCCATGTGATGATTCCAGTAGCTATCCATAATGACTGCCTTGTGCTGGTAGTATTCCTGCATCTGCAAACGCAGATTGTAGTAGAAACGACGATACCATTTGTCGCACTTCTCGTCACTCAGCTTGACCGACAGCATATAGAACAGTTTCTTTGCCGCCGGATCAGGAGTAAGGGCAGCTACATAACGCAAACGCTCAACCGTTGCTTCACGGTTCGGACAGCCAAAGGTATACAGGGTTTTCATTTCCTTCGGGTTCATTTTCATTCAAAAGTCCTCCTTGATAGTTGATAAAATAAAAGCGACAGATACTCAGAATAGAAATACCTGTCGCTTTGCTCACGATATTAAATTGTTGGTTCTGCACTTGACTTTTTTACTTAAAGTCGGGCAGTTCGTATATCTCTTTCATCAGCAGAACGCCCATTGTAAAACCATACTTGAAATGTTCCTCGGTCTGCATAGTCTGGCAGTCTGCAAAATTGTCATTGAGCTTATCCAGCTTCGCATAATCTTCTTTGCTCAATGTCTGCTCAAAGTATCGCATGATGTCTGCGATTGCCTGTCCTGCTTCCCGAAACTTCTCTGATTTCGTACTACCGTTTCTGCCGGATAAATCTCTCCATTGAAGATTGCTTCTAAATCATAAATTCACGCTCCTTTCTCAGCAGTAAATCAGCTCGCCCTTGATGGCTTCCTCAGCCTGTGCAACACAAGCGTTCATCTGGCGAACCCATTCGATTTGATTTTCGGCTTTGAGCTGCTCCGTCACGCCGTATGCCTTTGCAAGCTGTGGCACGATGATTTCCATACGCTTCTTGGCGGTTTCCTCAATCTCCGCACAATGCTCATAGAGAGTTTCATTCAGCACCATGTCGGAGAACAGGACTGGATTAGCCAGTCGCAGATACTCCTTTCGCATCCGTCCCCACTTGCCAAGACGGATATTCGGATTTTTCAGCTTGATGTCGGGGATGTAGTAGTCTCCACATTTGATAAAATTCAGTTCCATATTCAAGCACCTTTCTTTCTGTGATATTCTTCCCTGCGTTTGGCAAGGGTAGTTTCATAGCGTTTGATTGCATCGGGGTCTCCGGCTTCTGCATCGGCTTTCATTTTCTGATAGCTTCTGACAGTAGCTTGGCTCTGATACTTTTCGCATTTCAGCCAGCTTCTTTGCTGCTTCTTCATCGGTCTTGGCAAGCTCTACAAGGGCTTCACGCTCTGCCTGTCGCTTGGCAGTTCTTGTCCTCGTGTATTCAGCCTTGCGTTCTGCCATCATAGCGGCATATTCGGGGTCTGCCGCCATGCGTTCTTCCTCACGCTCCTTTTTTCGCTGTCTGGCTACGGCTTCTTTTTCTTTCAAGGCTTGCCATTCCTCGGCGGCTTTCGGGTCTGTCTTGGCGGCTTCTTTCAGCTCCTTTCGGGAAAGTTTCTTTTGCCTGTTGGCTCGTTCTGTCCGTTTGCGTTCCGCTTCCAGTAGCTTTTCACGCTGTAAGCGTTCCTTTTCTTCCATTTGGGCGATATAGGCAGGGTCGGCTTCTCTGGCTTCCTTGATTTTCTGCTGTCTGCGGTGGTTTCGCTCACGCTGCAAGGCAAGTTTGCGTTCATATTCAGCAATAGCTTCCGGGTCTCCGGCTTCAACAGCTTTCATCAATGCTGCTTTTTTCTGTTTCTGAACCTCTGCGGCTCGTTTCGCCTTTTCCTGCTTCTTTCGCAACTGCTCGGCTTCGATGGCGGCAATGCGTTCTTCTTCGGAAACAGTTTCAACAGGGGGATAGTAGTTGCCGATGAAGTTGAAATAAATGTCGATATTCTGCTGACGGTAAACGGTGCGACCACCTGTGGCTTCGTGGACTTCCACTCTGTCAATAAAGGCATAGAGCATGGTGTCCGTCAGTTCCTCGCAGTTTCGGTACTTGTTGACTAAGGCGATAAAGCGGTTGGTGTCGATTTTCTCAACTTCTTCCTCTTGTATCTGTCCCTGCAATTCCTCAACTCGTTTTTCCAGCATAAGCTGTTCTTCATCGTACTGCTGTATCATTCGCTGTGCCTGTCGCTCCGGCAACAGACCGCTGATGGCACTGTCATAGAGCTTCTGTATCTTTGCATCCAGTTCAGCCATTCGTTTCTTGGCTTCGTCAATTTCCTGCTGTCCGTTGTTGGCTGACTTGGATTTGCTCTCATTCCATACGGTCTTGAGCTGGGAAATAAACTCTGCTTCGTTCTCAATGACATATTGGCTGACCGCTTTGATTGCCTGCAAAATCGCCGCTTCCAGAGCGGAGGTTTTAATGAAGTGGGAAACACATTCATTGTTCTGATTTCGATAATTGCCACATTGAAAAGCAGAATCGGAATCATAATGTTTTCCGCTTTGCCTTGCTTCGGGGCTGATGAATCCCATTCGTGAACCACAATCCGCACAATAGATCATGCCGGACAAACGGTGGGAATAAGTTCCGTTTGCGGCTCTCGGTTTTGCACGAACACGGAGCTTCTGGGCAATGTCCCATGTGTCTTGGTCAATGATGGCTTCGTGGGTATCGGGGAATATCATCAGTTCTTCCGGCGTTGCGGCTCTGCGTTGCTTTGTCTTGAAGTTCTCACAGATGGATTTGCCCAACACGGTATGACCGAGATATTCCTGCCTGTCCAGAATATGACCAATCGTATTTGCGTTCCAACGGTAAGGGTCGCTGAAGCTCCTGTTTCTGCAATTTTCGGGGAAATACTTTGCCGTATATGCAGATGGTATCAGCACCTTTTCTTCGGTCAGTTGTTCCGCAATCGCCGTCACGCCCATACCTTGACAGGCAAGACGGAACACCTTTCTGACGATTTCAGCAGCCGGTTCATCCACAACAAGGGTCTGCTTATCTCCGTTGATACGCTTGTAGCCATAGGGGATAGCACCGCTGCACCTTAGTCCCTCTTTCATTCTGGACTTAAAGACAGCCTTGATTTTGTTGCTGGTGTCTTTGGCGTACCACTCGTTCATGATATTCAAAAACGGTGTGAAGTCATTTTCGGTTGGATTGGCACTATCCACATTGTTGTTGATAGCGATAAAGCGAACACCCTTTTTCGGGAATACAATCTCTGTGTAATAGCCGACTTGCAGGTAATTTCTGCCAAACCTTGAAAGGTCTTTTACTACCAGAGTGTCCACCCGTCCGGCTTCGATTTCTTCCAGCAGGGCGGTAAAGCCGGGGCGGTTGAAATTCGTGCCTGAGTAGCCATCGTCATAGAAATGGCGGATATTTCTCAGTCCCTTTTGTCGGGCATATTCTTCGAGATACTTTTTCTGATTTAGGATGGAGTTCGATTCGCCAGCCTGTTCATCGTCTCTGGATAATCGCTCGTATAGAGCTGTGATTTTGATTTCTTCTTTCTTTGCCACGGTTTTGCCTCCCTTCTGTATGTAATTAGCGTTGATAAAACGCTACCTTTTTCTATCTTGGTATATTGTATAGCGATAGGTAAGGCTTTGAAGTAATCTCCACCTTTTCCCCCGCTCTACACCGTACATGATGCTTTCGCATCATACGGCGTGCCATCATACTCAAGTAAATTTATAAGTTATCTTTTCTTAATTGGTAGTAATCCATAATTTTCACGCAATCGGTTGAATCTCCGTCTTTGCTTGTCGTCCATATTGAATCTCTTCATTATTCTGATAGTTTCTGAAATATCCTCTGTCATAACAGCTCGCCATATTTCCTCTGAAATAAATGCGATATTAGTATGCTTGTCTGTACCACCTTCACCTACTGGAATTTTCCTTATACATTTCATTTGATGTACATTCAGCCTATTTCCCATGACATAGCAGTTCCCCTGTTGCACGAGGTATGCAGAAATACTATTATCATTAAATTCAATGCTTTCATTAGGATTCCTATACTTCATCACATTTCGTAATTCCTGTGTTTCTACACATTGGACAGATTTATGAATCTTTTCTCTTCCTTTTGCTGTATAGCTGGTAATATCTTGTGAGAAATTTATAGGATGTTTGTGATGAACTCCTGTAAGTGGCAGTAGTGGCATTTTGCCTACTGTTATAATTTTGGTTTCTTTCTTGATTCCTACAGTTTTCTGTTGAAATTCATAGGGCGTTTCCGCAAACGGAATTGTACTTCCAATACATGATAATCTGGTTCTAAAGGTTGGTAAGAGAGCGTAATTAACATCCGTTAGATTGTTATATATGTTGGTAGCAATACAGTAATAATTCTGTATCCCTATCACTGCCATGTTATAGGCATTGATTCTACCAACAGTTGTGTGTTTCCTTATATTAATCACTTTTGCCTTTAATTCAGCAGTAATCTTTTTGATGGCTTTATCGCTCATATCAGTTTTAGCAATGTATCCATATCTGGTCTTGCCTTTTGGCAGGACTTTAATTTTGAATCCCAGAAAATCAGAAGAGTTCTTTCGGAGATTAACAACTTTGGACTTCTCCGACTAATGTCGAGTTTTAATCTTGACTTTAAAAAGTCTATTGTCGCATGATAATATCTTTGTGCATCAGTATAACTTCTGCACATAATTTTAAAATCATCAGCGTAACGCACCACATACCCATCTTTTAGATTTGTATATTTTCGTGCATAACTCAACCAGCCCTTACTTCCTTTCATGTTGCCTTTCTTCACTCCATTTGGTGTAAAAGTCTCCCACTGGCTACTTACCCACCAATCAAGTTCATTCAGCACAATGAGCGAAAGTAGCGGACTAATCAGCCACCTTGCGGTGTACCCTTGTCCGGTATTCCTTCTCCTTCAATTTCTGATTTTAATATTTTGCTAATGATACATAGCAATCGTTTATCTCGTATACCTAATGTCCATATCTGTTTTAGCAGCTTTCCGTGGTTTACATTATCAAAGAAGCCCTTGATGTCCACATCCACACAATAATAATGTTTATACATATTTACCATGCTGACAACTCTGCTGACCGCATGGTGGGCATCTCTATTTTGCCGGAATCCATATGAGTGATTATGAAACTTAGGTTCACAAATCGGCTCTAACACCTGTAGGATACACTGTTGTATCAATCTATCCCAGATACATGGAATCCCTAACGGACGCTTTTTATCGCTTCCGGGCTTAGGAATAAAGACCCTCCTGACTGATTGCGGATGATAATCTGCTAATTGTTTTCTGACAGTTTCAATTACTTCCCTGTCCGATAGACCTTTGATATCCTCGATTGTTTTACCATCTGTACCAGCGGTTTTACTTCCGCTATTGGTTTTTAGGTTTCGGTATGCCAGGCAAATATTCTGCTCTGAACCGATAATTTCTAATAACTTATAAAAGTTGTTACCATTTTTGCTCTGCTGATACAACTCATCGAATGCTTTCTGCATATCGTAATATTCGTTGTACCGGAGCTTAGCTTTCTTTTGTATGGTCTGTAACCTCCTATCTGGGAGTTATTACATCTCTTAGTCTTACTCGAACCCATACCATTTGTAACTTATTTACTCTAATATATGACTAGTGGCTATCCCTCCACCGCTTGTTATCACGGTTTCATCGGTACTATGCCACCGCTTTCACTGACATTATCTCCCTTATATCATCGCTAATCTCACGATGACTTTCCCGTTCGATACGTTTCATAGACAGTAAAATCTCCACGCTGTCAGCTTACGACGTTCCGAATGCGTTATCTGTTCCTATATACCCGTAGGTCCCATCTCTGAGCCTGCTACCACATCAATGCCTGTAACATTGCACGGATTTTCATAAAGGCAGAAGTCTTACTCACCCGCAGTAGCAACACTAGTTGTGTTACTAAGCATTTATACTTAGTCCCGATATAGACCCGTACATTCGAGGGTTCGTCAGTGGATTATGTAACATCCACCATTCTAACCATAGGTATTTTATAGACTCCCGGCATATAGGATACACCATCCACCTCTGGACAGCTTTCGTCAACTACTATTGTTACGGTATCTCTCTGCCGACTTCACCGGGCTTCTGACATTTCAATGTTTACTCATTTCCATGCCAGCCGGAGTATTAGAGTAGCCTTTCAGGGCGTTACCCCTTCATTCGACTATTCACGCATTCAGTTCTCCAACTCGAACTAATTTCATTACAATAAACAATGATTCAGTTGAGATGTGCCAGTCCTTTTCAGACTGGAACGTCTCGCACTTCCTTTCGGATCAGTCACTACATAACTGACATTTGGTGTCATCTGCATTAAATTGGGTTTCACATAAAATCTCGTCTTACCTGAACCGGAGCCACCAATAATCATGACATTTTTATTTCTGGCATACTTTGGTTTTTTCGGGCGGCTGTTCATGGTAAGTCTTTCTGTCTGTGTCAGAATGATATTGTTTTCAAATACAGAATCCATAAAAGGTGCAATATCCTTTGCTGTCCCCCAGCGGGCAGAACCATATTCCACTCCCTGACGGAACTTCTTTGCATTCTTACCTTTCACATAGACAATCCCTTTTAATAAAACTGCACCTGCAAGTCCCACTCCTATATCAGAAAATACCGGACTTGGCAATATATTTTCAAATGCCAGTGATATATGCAGCACCAAAACACTCAATCGTTCCAGTAGGGAATTTCCCTGACAATACCGATAAAGCCATGCCAGTTTATTTACTGCATAAAATACAAACACATAGGGCAGGTTAGTAAGAAACAGCTTCTTTCTATCTACTTCTGACAGTGTTCCACTTATATCCTGCCACAGTTTTTTCCATACTTTTTGGAATGGATTTTCTCTTTTCTTGTTTTTCTTTTTTATCGTGCAGTATCCCTCTCCTTCCTCTTTGTTTTCTGCCTTTCTCGCTGCTGTGCCTGCCTTTCTTTTACTTTGGAAAGTTTTTTCCGTATCGATATTTTTTTTACTTTTCTTCATGCTCCAGCCTGTATATTCCTTAAATGCTGCGGTCATAGAATCTACATCTCTGGCTTTAAAAAACACATAATAACGGGGCGGTTTCGGAAGAACGGTCTTTTTTCAGGCAATAGTCCACATTATATTTTCTGGCTATACTTTTCAAAGGATTTAATATTTCCGTCTGTAATCTCAATGTTGGAAAGTTCACAGTTCTGCTCCTTGAGTTTCTCCATGCTTTGTTTTCCTTTATAAACTGCCAAATTTTTTTCTTCCTTAGATACCCCTTTCTTTTGCTTCCTTTGGGATTTCTGCTGTTCCAGCTTTGTCAAAGTTTTTAATAATGCACTTTTTAAAATCTGTGCAGAAATTTTTCCTCCACGAATACACAGGGACACAACTTTCTCATTGACTTCGTCCTGCATAGGCTGTTTCTTCCTTTCCTGATTTCTTCTTTCTCATGTCCTGTAAAATTTTCTGCAAACAGTATCCAATACAAGGAGAATGTTTTCCATAAGGGCAACCCACACATTGTCCTGCTTTTTTCGTATCTTTCTCTGGCTGTTTTGGGAGAAGATTAATAGCACTGTTTTCTGGTGCAGCCATTTTTTCGTCTGCTCCAAAAAATAGCAGTTCTCACACACCAAAGGTTTGTCCTCTGCGTATTTTCTCTTATCCGCTTTCTCCATTTTCCTGATCCTTCCTTTTCTTTTGCAACATTTCTTCCATCTGGCGATCCGCCTGACCACCTACACAGACACAACAATATAAGCCAAATGTCAAAATAACAGCAACTCCAAAAATTATTTTTCCTACCATGTTTTCTGCTCCTTTAAAAAGAGGCAGCCACAGCTTTTCCGTGACCGCCTTTCCAGTTATGGGAAACTCCCATGTTATTTTTTCCTTTTCTTAATCCAGTAATAAGAAGAACCTGCCAGTAACACTGCCATTGCAGATAACAGCACCCACAATTCTACATGGCTGGTATCTCCTGTTTTGGGGGCATTTCCTGTCGGTTTTGATTCCTGTGGCTGTTCCACATTTTCAGAAGGCTTCCTCTCATCTTTCATCACAACCTTCTGGATTTCCCCTGTATCTTTTACCTCAAAAATAATTATCCTTCTGCTACCAGATACCCGTCCGGTGCAGACACTTCATGAAGCGTATACTTTCCAATTGGAAGCATCTCGATATAGTGAGCTTCTCACCAGACGTCCATCTTTCTACTTCATTTCCTTCCTGATCCAAAATCGTTAATTTTCGCCGGGAAGCTCTTTTCCTGAAATGTCCGTTTTAGAAATTTCGACTTTCGTAATATCATCTTTC
>ENA-OQAN01000835-OQAN01000835.1-human-gut-metagenome-genome-assembly--contig:-NODE-835-length-14873-cov-5.409874_pt1 | contig 14873 bp, 18 predicted proteins | sample MGYA00242735_ERZ504527 | MGnify/ENA primary metagenome ERZ504527 (study PRJEB26092, sample SAMD00036230) | human gut metagenome | host: Homo sapiens | study: EMG produced TPA metagenomics assembly of...
TTATAAAAGAGCAGAGATTTAAACATCTCTGCTCCCTAGTTAATAACCCTTTAAACACTCATAGGGTTTTCAACCCTACAATTCTTGAAGCCAACTTTTAGTCGACCCTATCTAATTGCGGATTACCAAAACGAACTCTTACTTTGTAGTTTCTCTAAATAATTTTGAGAATGAAATTTCAATATCTTTGTTCTGTTTAACAGACTCATCTTCCACTAACATCTTAGTTAGTAAACGCATCGCAACAGCTCCTAGATCGTATTCAGGAATGTTGTAAGTTGAAATTGTTGGACGCATCATTGTCAAATATTTTGAGTTCAAGATACATACAAGTTCTGTATCATCTGGAATTGAATATCCGCTTTCTTTACATGCGTTCATTAAAGCGATGGCCTGAGAGTCACGGAATGTAATGACATACGACTTGGTTTGTGGTTCTTGTAGTAGTCGGATAAGAATGTGTAGCTTGATTTGTAGCTATCATCGTATGTAACATACTTATCAAATACCATTCCTTTTTCTGCATAAGCACGATCTACACCCGCTTTTAATTGTTCCATCATAGAAAGATTCAATTTATCTTCTACCATAGAAATATCATCAATGCCCTTTTCGAAGCATTCATTCACAAATTCATAAGCCATACGTTCGAAGTTGATATATACATTTCCAACGTTACCAATCTTTTGGCCTTTTAATTTACTTCCAACTACAACCATTGGAATTTGGTATTCATGTAAAACTTCCATTTCATCTTCTGAGAAGTTATCGTTAAACAAGATGACACCATCGACACGTGATTTAATAATAGATTCAATCACATCCTGCATTTTTGAAATTCCCTTACTTGTTGTATGGAACATGATGTTGTAGTTATAGATTTTTGCGACATCCATCAAACCATTCAAGATTTTTGCGTTGTACGCAAACAATTTCTCGCTCATGACGATTGAAATTGTCGTAGTTTTAGACAATGCCAAACCTTGCGCAATCGCATTTGGTTTATAACCCAATTTTTCAATCGCTTGTTGAACACGCATACGTGTATCTTCACGCACTACATTACTATCATTAATAACTCGTGATACAGTTGCCAATGAGACATCGGCTTCTTTGGCAACATCATAAATGGTAATTCGTTTCATTCCTATTCGTCCCCCTTATTAAAAATCTTCTTTAATCCACTAAACAATGCTTCGGTAGCTTTACCCGTTACTTCTTCTGCTTTATCAACGGCACGAATAACAGAATCATTCGTACGAATTTCATCGACTTTTTCATCCGCCTTATCAATCACCTTGCGTAAAGAATCATTTTTTCTTAATGTTTCTTTTCCATATTTAAAGCCCTCAACAACCAATCCAGCTGTACCCTGTAAGAATTCTTTTCCAGCTGACATTGTCTGTTTAAATTGTTCACTTTCACTTACTTCAACCACTTTATCCTTTGTCGAAGAAAGAATATCTTTCGCATCTTCTTTTGCCTGCGATAATGCTTCCTTAACCTTTTCAGGATCTGAAGCATCCTTTAATAAGTCACGCACATCATCGAATAATTTTTCGATTTTGCTCTTGGCATCCTCAATAATTCTTTCATTATCTGTATTTTCGGATTCATGCATTACTTCAAGCTCTAGCATCGATTCTTTTTCTAAATCATCAATTAATTGTTTTTCATCCATGTCATTCATCCTCCTTAGTTTCTATGCTTTCTTTTCCAGTTTTTTTACTTTGAAACCAGTCTTTGGCATTTTGTACATTTTCACTTAACGCACCAACCACATTCATAAATGCTTCTTTTGCGGTTTGATTTACCTCATCCACCGTATTCGAAATATTTTCTGCCGTTTTTAATGGCGCATCTAATTTTTTCAATTGATCATTGGCCGTATCCAATGTTTTTGAGACTTGTTTTAAAGTTTCAATCAATTGCTTCAAAAAGAGAATTAAATAAATTAATGCGATGACACCAACGATGGGTAACACATATGAAAATGCACGAGCTAATGTACGCATAAAGATATCTAAACTCACAATACCACCTCAGAAAGATTATAACATGAACTTTCTAACTTATCTATTTATTTTGAAACTTTTTTCACAAGTGTGTAAACGCTACAAATAATAAAGGAAGTGTCGAATTACTCAAACACTTCCATAAAATACATTCTAGACGCAAAATTTGGAACATGATGAACATGTTCACCATAAATGCAGGCTTTCATTTAACACCCACATATCCCTATACTCTTCAAAACAGAATTTGCTTAAATCGATGTATGACCATTTTGTTTGTTCATATTTTCTTTGAAATCAGCTCATCCTTTTTTATTTTCTCTGTTAATTCAAGTATTTTCGTATGAATGGAGTGAATGACTTTTGAAAACTCCACATCATTTTTTCCGGTAGGATCACTCAATCCCCAATCTTCTCTATATTCGCATGGAATTGCAGGACAATTTACATTACATCCCATTGTGATCACAATATCTACTTGCGGTATTTCTGACAACAGTTTGGAATATTGTGTTTTTTCCATGTCTATTTGATACATGTCTTTCATTAAACGTACGGCATCTTGATTGATTTGTGGTTTTGTTTCTGTTCCAGCGGAATAGCTTTCAAATACATTTGAAGAAAGGTGTTTTGACAATGCTTCCGCAATTTGACTACGACACGAATTATGTACGCAGATAAAAGCCACCTTTGGTTTTTTCATAAATACATACCCACCTTTCCTAGTTTTTAACTTCGTCTAAGGTCAATGTTTTTCCATAGGATATGATTTCACTTCTTCTGTCTTAACAGAACAAAAAGCCTATTCCCTTATAAAAAGGTATAGGCTTTTTCAACAATCTACAAGTATCCTTAGATACTCTTATAAGATTTTTTCTAATTTATCTCTTAATAAATAGATATCCTTACTAGACATAAAGACGAAGGCTGCAGGAGCTAATGTTTTTAACTTTTCAGCTGAAGCATCATCTACATCTAATAAGATTGCGTTTGGACAACGATCCATCAAATCTTGAATTGTGACTGTGATTGTTTCATCTTCTCTTACGGCATTTTTAGGGAAATCCAGTAAACATACTTGATCCGCCGTATTTAAACTCTTCGCAAAGTCATCCAAGAAATATTGTAGACGTGAATAACGATCTGGTTTATATAACGCTACGATTTTCTTTTCTGGATATTTTTTACGAACTGCATCAATCATTAGACGAATCGCTGTTGGATGGTGTGCATAGTCATCGACTAATACACTATCCTTGACTTCATCAATCACAAATCGACGAGCAATTCCTTTATAGTCTTGTAAGCCTTGTACAATGATATCGGCTGGCATACCTAACATATGGGCTAGCGCAAAACATCCTAAGGCATCCTGCATAAAGGCATCTCCCACTTCATTTAATTCAACGTGAGCTAGAATTTCACCATTATGCTTACAATCAAAATGCATACCAAATGGACCTTGTTCAATATTGATGGCTTGATAATCATTGCCATCCTTTAAACCATATGTAGTTACTGGCACATTGTAGTGTAGATTTTTAAGGTGTTCATCATCTCCAAAGATGACAATGCCTTTTTTGACTTGGTTCGCAAAACTTTGGAATGCTGATACATAATCATCCATATCTTTATAATAGTCAATATGATCCAATTCAATATTGGTGATGATCGCATAATCTGGATGATATGCCAAGAAATGTCTTTGAAATTCACAAGACTCTAGCACAAAATGTTGGCATGTTCTGGCATATAGCATGGCCATCTCCAATTAAGTATGCACATTCATCTTGTAAAGAAAGAACTTGGCCTAAAATACCTGTTGTTGTGGACTTACCATGCGTTCCCGCAACACAGATAGAACTGTATGACTCTAATAAAATACCTAAGTATTCATTATAATAATATGTTTTTACAGTTGGATTGTCCATCGCTGCTTTCACTTCCGGATGCGTTTGATCAAAAGATAAACCAATGATCACTGTGTCATTGTCCTTGATGTTATCGGGACTGAATGAATAGATTGGAATATGACGCGCTCTTAATCCATCTTCTGTAAAGATATATTTATCGATATCACTACCTGTGACTTCTTTATGTTCATCATGTAAGATACATGCCAAGCAGCCATACCTGTTCCTTTAATACCAATAAAATGATAAGCCATTTTATTCACCTTCTTTGTCAAATAACGATTCTTGTTTGTTTGTTTCCTTTTTTGGCTTCTCTAACATTTCAGAAAGATTCATATTTTTCTTTGATTCTTCAACCTTGTATTCAGGAATGGAATCCGCAGGCTGCATACTTGGTAAGTATGTTCCATACATTGGAGATAAGATCTTTGAGAAATCTTCATCTTCTGGTTTGTTTAACGTAATCGCATCGTGCACTTTATCAAATTCTTTTTTAGAATCTTCCACATTTCCAAAGATTGGAGAAATGACTGGTTGATAATCTAAATCTTCGGCAACACGACGTACTTTTACCGATTTATGACGATCATATTTATACACTTTTTGTTTCGGTTTTGCCTCTTCTTGTGCAATCGAATCGACATCTAAGCCTTGGAAAATTGTTGTTTTCTTAGGTTTGGGTTGAATAATCGCCTTTTCAAAAATAGGAGAATTCATAAAGTTTTCAGGATCCGTTTCAATCGAGCTTGCTGCTTCCTTTAAAATTGGTTCTGGCTTTACAACTTCTTCTTCTTGAACTTGTGGTTCTGCAACAACAGGTTCAGGTGTTACTTCTTCTTGTTTCGCAGGTTCTTCTACGACTTCTTCTTCATCGTCTTCTTCAACATCTTCATTGAAGATCGCATGCATTAAATCCTTTAACATATTTCCTTCTCACTTTCTATTGTCTGCTTCAGAAATGCTTCTATTTCTTCTTTTGTCTTGCGAAGTGTAGAAACAAATCTTGATATTTCTTTTCCATCCTTGAAACATATAAAGCTAGGAATCCCCATCACTTCATATTCAACCGCAATATCCATACATTGATCACGATTCAAAGAATAGAACTGTAAATCACTAAATTGTTCTTCAATTTCAGGCAAGAAAGGTTTGATGTACATACAGTCTGGACACCAAAATGCTGTAAACATCATCACTTGAATGCCTGAATTTGTTAATGCGTTTAAAAATTCGTCTTTATTACGAAGTTCAGTCATGTGCATATCTCCAAACACAACGATAGATTGGCTGACCTAAAGAAATGAATTTTTGTTCATATTCTGTAATCGCATCTTCATCATGTTTTTCACGACGATAATCTACACTGATTTCAACCATCTTAAAACCGGCATTTTGAAATTCAATCAAGCTATATTCAAATAAAGCACTGTTATCGGTCTTCATTTGGATTTCACCATTGAAAGATAAAATACGCTTGTATTGATCTAAAAAAGTAGCGCTGGATAAACGTCTTTTCGCATAGCGCTTTTTAGGCCATGGATCCGAGAAATTCAAGTGAATCACATCCACTTCACGCGGACCAAACCATTCTCCAATGGAACTCGCATCATCTTGAATCAGTTTCAAACGTTTTTTTTTCTGTATCCTCATCGTATTTTTTAGCGGCAATACCTGCAGCACTCTCATTCTTTTCAATCGCAATAAATCCAGTGTCTGGATACATCTTAGCCATATCTAAAGAATAGTTTCCTTTACCACATCCAATTTCGATATGTAAAGTATCTGTACCCAATAACTTTTTCCAGTTTCCTGCTTGTTTGGATGGTTCTTTTACTAAACAACTCGCAGTAGGCAAATAGTCTGTTGCCCACTTTACTTTACGCATTCTCATATTAGCTGCACAATGTCACGATCGCATCGGCATAAATACAGATAGCCTGCAACAAGTTATCTAATTTAATACCTTCATCACGTTGGTGACATCCTCCTACAAACGCATCGGTTTCAATCACTTCATTTGGAAGTTCAGGTCCATACGATACAAAGTTTTCAAATTTACGAGCATACGTTCCACCACCAATTGTGATTGGACAAGAGAAAGTATCGCCTGTGTATTTTTGGTAGACACTCATTAAATCTTTCACTAAACGAGAATCTGGGTCTACGAATAATGGTTTTGAATCTCCACGATTTTCTGCTTTGATATTTGAAGTCAAGTTTGCACAAGCTGCATCAAATTTTGTCATGATTTCATCGGCATTTGTATCATTTGGATAACGAATATCAATTAAGATATCTGTTTCATTGTTTTCCATATTGACAATACCTGTATTCATTGTCAAGAAAGACATATATAAACCATCTTTTTCAATACCTACTGGTTTACCCATCCAGTCTTTTAGTAAGAAATATAAATCTTTTGAAAGTTGATCATCATAGGCTTCACCAATAAAGTTCAACAATAAGACAGCGGCATTTACACCGTTATATGGCATAGCTGCATGCGCAAATGCACCATCAATATGTAATGTTACGCCATCTTCACTTCTTTTGATAGAACCCTTAACGCCTTGCGTAGCACAATAGAATTTAAATAAATCTTCTTGTTGATAACTCATGACATCCACTGTGACATCGGCTTTACCAATCACAATATTTGGACGGCTTCCCGCATGAAGTTTCTTGATGACAGTTGCATCACTACTTACTAAGCCAACATGTAAGCCACCTTTTTCACCATAAATAACTGGGAAATTGGCATCGGGTACAAATCCCATTTGAGGAACTTCGGCATGATCCACATAGTAGTTCATACATTCCATACCAGATTCTTCATCGCATCCTGTAATCAACATGACTCTTTTTTTCAAAGGAATGTTTAAGTCACGAATCATCTTTAATGCATAGTATCCAGCTAATGCAGGACCTTTATCATCCATAACACCACGTCCAAAGATGTAGCCATTTTCTAATGTTACTTTTAAAGGATCTTTTGTCCATCCCTCTCCTAGTGGCACAATGTCCAAGTGTCCTAAAACACCAAATGTTTCTTCTCCTTGACCATATTCAACAACGCCTGCATATCCATCAATGTCTTTGGCTTCAAAGCCATCGCGCTTAGCCATATCTAACATGGCATCCAATACGTCACGACAGTTTTTTTCCAAAAGGAGCATTTTCAGCTTTCGTTGATTCATCACGAACACTTTCATACGATACAAGTGTGTTTAAGTCTTTTAAGAAATCGTCTTTATATTTAAGTACTTCTGTATTAAAATCCATAATTTTCACCTCTACCCAACTATTTTACCACATAGTCAAGAAAAAAGAACTCGTTTTTAACGAGTTCCTAACTTTTACGCTTCTGTTTTTTCTTCTTCTGTTTTAGGTTTTGGAAGTAAAGCTTTTGCGCTTACATTGATACGACCCTTATTATCGATTTCTGTAACCTTAACATCGATGATATCACCAAGTTTTAATACGTCTTCTACTTTATCTACACGGTGGTGAGAAATTTTAGAAATGTGTAATAAACCATCTGTATTACCAAACAAGTTCACGAATGCACCGAATTTTTCTAGACGAACAACTTTAGCTGCATATACATCTCCAACTTTGGCAACACGCACGATGTCACTAATCATTTGTTTCGCCTTTTCGATTGTATCGTAATCATTGTGGTAGATGACTACTTTTCCATCATCATCAATATCAATTTTTACATTGTCACATTGTGCAATGATTTCGTTGATCATTTTTCCACCAGGTCCGATTACATCTTTAATCTTATCTGGATCAATGTTCATCATCGCAATCTTAGGTGCATATGGACTCAATTGTTCTCTTGGACTCGGGATACATGCCAACATGTTATCTAAGATTTCTAAACGTGCCTTGTGAGCTTGTGCCAATGCTTCTTCAAAGATATTTTTAGTAATACCTGTTACTTTGATATCCATCTGTAAAGCTGTGATACCATTTTTCGTTCCGGCAACCTTAAAGTCCATATCTCCAAAGTGGTCTTCCATACCTTGGATATCTGTTAAAACAGTATATTTACCTGAATTGTCATCCATGATTAGTCCCATCGCAATACCCGCAACAGGTGCTTTGATTGGAACACCAGCAGCCATTAGAGACATAGTTCCAGCACAAATACTTGCCTGAGAACTTGAACCGTTACTTTCCATAACATCCGCTACTGTACGAATTGTATATGGGAATTCATCTACACTTGGTAATACTTGAGCTAAAGCTCTTTCACCTAAGGCACCATGACCAATTTCACGACGTCCTGGATTTCCCATACGTCCAGTTTCACCAACACAATATGGTGGGAAGTTATAGTGGTGCATGAAACGTTTTGAATCGACAACGGTTAAGTCATCAATAATCTGGTTGTCATTTAATGCACCCAATGTAGTTGTAGATAATACCTGTGTTTCTCCACGCGTAAATAAAGCCGAACCATGAACACGAGGAAGTAAATCCACTTGTGAGTTCAACGGACGGATTTCATCGATTTGACGGCCATCTGGACGTACTTTGTCTTCAATGATCAAACGACGTACTTCGTCTGCTTCAATACCACGACAGATTTCACGAGCTTGTTTCACCGCATTGTTTTGATCTTTTTCAGATTCATATTCTTTGTTTGCGATCATTTCAGCAGCTTCATCTGTTAAATCATCAATTTTTCCGTAACGCTCTAATTTTTCTTTAATCGATACAGCTGCACGAATTTGTGCTTCAAAGTTTTGCACGAACTTCACGATCGATTGTTTCATCTACGGCATACAATTCGATTTCACGTTTTTCTTTACCACAAGCAGCTACGATTTCTTCTTGGAATGCACATAATTTTTTGATTTGTTCATGTCCAAACATCAATGCCGCAAGCATATCTTCTTCGCTAACTTCTTTAGCTCCAGCTTCAACCATGTTTAAAGCTTGTGCAGTACCCGCAACAGTTAAATCGATATCACTTTCTTCCATTTGAGCCACTGTAGGGTTGGCAACCAATTCTCCATTGATACGTCCAACTTTAACACCTGCGATTGGTCCATTGAATGGAATATCTGAAATACATAATGCCAATGAAGCACCAAACATAGCTGCCATTTCAGGACTTGCATCTTGATCTACACTTAATACCGTGTTGACAACCTGTACTTCATTACGGAATCCTTCCGCAAATAAAGGACGGATTGGACGGTCGATCATACGTGCTGTTAATGTCGCATGTTCGCTTGGTCTTCCTTCACGACGTAAAAATCCTCCTGGAATCTTTCCAACAGAATATAACTTTTCTTCAAAACTTACTGTTAAAGGGAAAAAGTCAATCCCTTCTTTTGCCTGGTTTGATGCACATGCAGTTGATAAAGTCACTGTATCTCCATAACGGATAATAACGGCTCCATCAGCCTGTTTTGCGATTTCACCAGTCTCTACTGTGATCCCCCGACCACAAAAATCTAAATGAAACTCTTGTTTCGCCATTTTTTCACCTCAATCATACTTTAATATAATATCATAGAAATTTAAAATAAAACATATTAAACTCATTATTTTTCGCAAAAGAAAAGCCTGTAAAACACAGTTTACAAGCTTACTTTATATGACTATGTACAAACTCAACAATTTCTAAATTCTTCTTGATAATTTCCTTATCTTTTCTCATATCATCAATACTCATCCAATAATAATGTTTACCATTCAACATAAAATTATCATTTCGCATGATTTCAGGGAAATTAGAAATAGATACTTCATACAATCGATGATTATACGTCCTCATCTCTTTATGACTTACTGAATACTTTTCATCTACTTGATTTCCCTTGATTTCACAACGAATTGAACTTCTATTAATAGATAAATTTGAGGATAAATTTTCAATCAAATTATTTTCGTTATTTTCTTCAATAGTTTTGAAATTCAAAAATAATTTACATTCCCATTTTTCATCATAGTATGTCAAATATCTTTTTGAATCAACACTAAAAGTATCTTTAATCGCAACCAAAGAATGATTATGTTGAATTGTATTTAATTTTTCAATATGCATTTAAAACCACCTCTTATGAAGGTAAAAAAAAGTAATCTTTTCGATTACTTTCTTAAACCTAATTTAGCGATCAATGCTTTGTAACGGTCTAAATCTTTACCCTTCAAGTAAGCTAACAATTTTTTACGACGACCAACTTTTTTCATCAATCCACGTTGTGAGTGGTAATCGTGTTTGTGTTCTTTGAAGTGTTCAGTTAAACGGTTGATTTCTTCAGTCAATACAGCGATTTGAACTTCAGGAGAACCTGTGTCACCTTCGTGTACTGCATACTCTTGCATAATTGCTTGTTTTTCAGATTTTAATAACATTTTTTCTTCCTCCATGTATATTAGTCCTTTTCTACCGAGCGAAAGGTTGGAAGTTTCCAGACTCTCAGTACAAAAGCTACTAAATGATATCATTCTATCATCATAAAATCAACTAGAATCGTATTTAATATTTCAAGTCCAGCATCATTTAAATAGATACATTCCCCTTCGAAACAAAAATACTCACGATACGTATCTAATACAGTGGCATAATGATTTTTAAAATCATTCTGATATTTCAAATTCCATTCTCTTATATTCAATCCAAACTTTGTACGCAATGCCATCATGATCGCATCCATACCTCGTTCAGATAGTGGTTCAGGAATATATGTAGAACAAGGACCCAAAGAACAATACTTCTTTAAACTTGTCGTATTATCATAACGAATGCCATCAAGTCTTCCACTTGCACCACAGCCAAAGCCATAGAAGTCTTTATCTTGCCAATACGCTAAATTGTGTTTGGAATAATAGCCTGGCTTACAAAAGCTAGAAATCTCATAATGAATATATCCGGCTGCTTCAAGTGTTTTCGTAATATATTCAAACATATCTGCTTCTAGATCACTATCGATTGGTTCAACACCTGTCTTTCCAAATATTGAATTTTCTTCAATCTGTAAAGAATAGATGGATAAGTGTGGTATATCTAAACTTAAAAATGTGGAAATATCTCTTTTCACATCTTCCATTGTTTGATTGGGAAGTCCAAAAATTAAATCAATGGAGAAATTATGAATCCCACTTTCTTGAATCCATCGAATCACATTCTTAGCCTGATTGGATGTATGTCTTCTTCGACAGACTTTTAATAGATCATCATTAAAGCTTTGTACACCCAAACTAATACGATTAACACCTAAAGAAACATAAGATGCTAGTTTTTCTTCATCTAAGGATTCAGGATTGCATTCTACGGTAAATTCATCAATATCTTTAGGAAAACAATTTCTTATCGATGCAAAATCATCCAAACTCAATACACTTGGTGTGCCCCCACCAAAATAAAGAGTATGAAGATTTGAAATCTTATACTCTTGAATTTCTTGTATTAACTTTTCTTTCCAAAGTGAAAAGAATTGTTCATTTTTTTGAATACGGACAAAATCACAATACGCACATATCGAATCACAGAACGGAATATGTACATAGGCTGATGGTACCATTAGTCGTCATCCATACTTAAAACGGCCATGAAGGCTTCTTGAGGAATCTCTACCGATCCAACCATCTTCATACGTTTCTTTCCTTCTTTTTGTTTCTCTAACAATTTCTTTTTACGTGAGATATCGCCACCATAACATTTTGCCAATACGTTTTTACGCAATGCCTTAATGTTTGTACGTGCAATGATCTTTCCACCAATAGCTGCCTGCACAGGAATTTCAAATTGCTGCTTAGGAATCAAGTCTTTCAATTTTACGGCCATCGCATTACCGCGGTTGTACGCAAAATCTCTAAACACAATCGTAGATAGGGCATCAACGATCTGTCCATTTAATAAAATATCCATCTTTACTAGACTACTTGTACGGTATCCACTAAATTCATAGTCAAAACTAGCATATCCTTTTGTACAAGATTTCATCTTGTCAAAGAAATCATAAATAATTTCACTTAATGGCATTTGGTAAACCATCATCATACGAACATCATCTAAAACTTGAAGGTCTACATATTCGCCACGTTTTTTCTGACAAAGATCCATCATCGGACCTACAAATTCTTTTGGCACCATAATGTCACACTTCACATATGGTTCCTCAATATGATCCACTTTTTGAGGTTCTGGTAAAGCCGATGGGTTATCGATTTCTTCCATAGTACCATCTGTTTTATAGACATGATAAATTACGGAAGGACTTGTTGCGATCAAACTAAGGTTGTATTCACGCTCTAAACGCTCTTCAACTACGTCCATATGTAATAAGCCTAAGAATCCGCATCGGAATCCAAACCCTAAAGCTTGTGATGTTTCCGGTTCAAAATGTAAAGCTGCATCATTTAATTTTAATTTGGACAATGCTTCTTTTAAATCGTCATAACGCGCATTGTCTACAGGATACAAACCACAATATACCATCGGATGCATTTCACGATATCCAGATAGTGGTTCACTTGCAGGATTGGATGCAACTGTAATCGTATCACCGACACGAACATCTTCAATGTTTTTAATGGCTGCACTGACCCATCCTACATCTCCACAGTTCAACTGGTCTTCCACAACTTCTTTTGGTGTACGAACACCCACTTCTGTGACTTCATATTCAGCGCCGGTTGCCATAAAGCGAATCTTATCTTTTGGTTTGATTGTTCCATTCTTTACCGATACAAACGCAATGATTCCACGATAGGAATCATAGAAAGAGTCAAAAACTAAAGCTTGTGTTGGTGCTTCTTTATCCCCTTTTGGACTTGGTAGTTTATGTACGATTTCTTCTAGCACTTTATCGACATTCAATCCCGATTTAGCACTGATTTCAACCGCTTCACTACAATCCAATCCAATTAAATCTTCAATTTCTTTTTTTACAACTTCTGGTTGGGCACTAGGAAGATCCACCTTATTTAATACAGGCAAGATTTCCAAATCGTTTTCTAATGCCAAATATACATTGGCTAAAGTCTGTGCTTGTACGCCTTGAGCTGCATCCACGACTAAAATAGCCCCATCACATGCCGCTAAAGAGCGAGACACTTCATATGTAAAGTCGACATGGCCTGGTGTATCAATAAGATGGAACAAGTAGTCTTGTCCATCTTTGGCATGATATACAAGCTGTACAGCATTTAATTTAATTGTGATACCACGCTCTCTTTCTAGGTCCATTGAATCTAGAATTTGATCTTTCATTTCACGCTTTTCCACCGTATCCGTAAGTTCCAAGATACGATCGGCTAACGTACTTTTTCCGTGGTCAATATGTGCAATGATACAAAAATTTCGAACATTCTTTTGATCCATAGATTTCCCCCTCTACTCTACAATATTTCCTACTAAGTTACGACCCTGTCCATTAAAGAAGCTTGCACAATCCATGACTGGCTTTCCTTCCATTTGACAGGTTTCAATCACAAGTGTACCCAAATGAAGCCAATGCCAAGTTTGTTCTTGCCAATCTTGATAAGACGTCCAAACTCATTCTGTTCATCTAAATAACTTGCCTTTAAAATCTTAAATTTCTTTCCATTCAACAATACATAAGCACCTGGTGCATCTGAGAAAGCACGAATTGATTCAAAATGTGTTCATCATCCTGATTTAAATCAATATGCTCTTCTTCTTTAGATAAAATAGGTGAGAATACAACCTGACTTTCATCCTGCTCTACATAGACAGCCTTGCCAGAACAAATCTCTTCAAAATGTTCCAGTAATAATTCACTTGCACAAATACCCATCTTTTCAAATAAAGATGTAGAATTGTCTTCAGGCAATATTTCAATTTCTTTTTGGGCTAAAACCGGTCCTGCATCCATTTTAGGTGCCATTTTCATTAAAGACATTCCACTTACTTTATCACCATTCCAAATGGCTCTTTGGATTGGGGCTCCCCCTCTATATTTAGGAAGCAAAGAACCATGAAGGTTCACACAACCATACACAGGAAGATCCAAGACTTCCTTAGGTACAATTTGTCCATAAGCACATGTCACAATTAAATCAGGGGCAAAATCAAGAATCGTTTGATAGTCTGACTTAATTTTAACAGGCTGAAATACAGGAATGTCATATTCTAAAGCCACTTCTTTGACTTCCGAATAGACAAGCTGTTGTTTTCTACCCTTTTTCTTATCCGGCTGTGTAACCACTAAGCCTACATGTATATCGTTTTCTAACATTGTTTTTAATACGACACTAGCAATTTTGGGTGTTCCCATAAAAATAATGCGTCTATTTTCCATAATATCACTCCAATACTAGAGTATTATAGCGTATTTTTTTGAAGTTGTGTTGCAATAAATCAGAAATTTTGCTATAATCCATTTGCAATTTATGTCAGGAGGTGCACTTCATGCCACAGATTAAATCTCAAAAGAAACGTGTTAGAACAAATAACAAGGCTCACAAATTAGTCGTATCTAAAAAATCAGCATTGAAATCAAGTATTAAAGCTGTATTAGCAGCTGTTGATGCTAAAGATAAAGAAGCTGCTGTAGCAGCTTACAACGACTGCAGTTCAAAATTGGACAAAGCCGTAGCTAAAGGTATTCACCACAAAAACTACGCTAGCCGTCAAAAAGCACGTTTAGCTAAAGCTATTAACGAAATCGCGTAATGAAGGATTAAGAAGTCATATGACTTCTTTCAGATTGTTGACAAAAGCCTATACCTTTTCGTAAGGACATAGGCTTTTTATTGTATATAGGCAATTTTCGAAATGAAATTGTCTTTTTTTGTATATTTTGAAGGATATATTGAATTTTTTGATGACTTTCTTCTATATTTTCCTCTCCAAAGGGACATTTTCTTCAGATTATGGCACGCAAAAATCAACCAAGCATTCTGTTGGTTTTTCTTCAAGCCTTTTAACCTTGTGAAACGTAGTCCATTGTTTTCT
>ENA-OQAN01000836-OQAN01000836.1-human-gut-metagenome-genome-assembly--contig:-NODE-836-length-14870-cov-3.589839_pt1 | contig 14870 bp, 21 predicted proteins | sample MGYA00242735_ERZ504527 | MGnify/ENA primary metagenome ERZ504527 (study PRJEB26092, sample SAMD00036230) | human gut metagenome | host: Homo sapiens | study: EMG produced TPA metagenomics assembly of...
TGGGACGGAGTAAGTAAAAGGTACGCTAAAAGTACCGAGTAGCAGCAACCACAGATTATACTGCATCCGGCTGGACAAGTTGTTTCTGAATAACCCATTTGGCTATCAAAAGAATTCCGATGATACCGCTGATCAATACATTGCATAATAAAAAGCGTATCATGAAATTAGCGGTTCTTTCTGAGTTTTGGGTATTTCAAGAAAAGTAGATATGAAAGTATCTGCTTTTTCTTTTACTACATCACTTCTCGTATTTGGGTATTTATGATATAATAAAGTTATCAAAAGATGAAAGAAGATGAAAAGATTGAAGTATTTCCCGACACAAGATTATTCTTTTCTGTTAGATGAAAATCACTACGTTTATGACCATGTTGAAAATGAGGATAGCTTACATATCTATATCAAATCAAGAGAACATGGCTGTTGCTGCCCCGTTTGCGGAAAAATGAGTCACAAGCTTCATGCTACTTACAGGAGAAAATTTCAGGATACCCCTATCCGATGTAAACAGACTTTCTTACATGCAAACGTATATAAATATGATTGTGAGAATCCTGAGTGCGAATGCAAAGTCTTTATGGAAGATCTCCCGTTTGCGAAAGCTTCTCAGGTGCGCACAGATGCATTAAATACATTGGTTCTCGCCGTTTCAATGTTTCTGAGTAATGAGGGGGCAAGCAAAGTTTTGTCGCTACTCGGTGTCCAGATCAGTAATGACACGATACAACGTCTGTATGACAGGATCGAATTCATAGATAATCCGGATGTGGAAGAAATTGGAGTTGATGATGTGGCAATCCGAAAAGGGCAGACATATGCTACTGCCATTTACGATTTAAGGGATCACCATCTGATCGCATTACTGGACGGACGTGATGGCGAACCTCTAAAAGAATGGTTGAAATCACATAATAAAGTGCGCCTTGTTGCCAGAGACCGGGCAAGTGCATATGCTTCTGCTATCAACGAAATACTGCCGGATTGTATGCAAGTAGCTGACCGGTTTCATTTATTGCAAAACCTTCTTGAATATATGAAAGACATTTTCAAAGAAGAAATGCCCGCTAAATTATACATTCAAAATGGAAAAGTGTCTGAGAGCGCACCAGATAAGATATTGAAAGAAAAGACACCAGATAATGCCATACTTGACAGTCTGCACTATGATAATACTTCTCCGAGAGATCCGGATGGTAACGAGTTGTTTTATGATAATAAGAAACACAATTTAAACTCAGCACAATACCAGCATCACGAAGAGATGCGAAAAAAAAACAGCAATTGATCCGGAACATACAGGAGTATTGGGCGAAACAAAAGAAACCGCGGCTAAAAGGCGCAGCAGATGCATTTGGAATATCGTCAGTGACAGCAAAGAGGTATCTGTCCATGACGCAGGAAGACATTTCCCGTCTGGATCATCCCAATCATTATAAAAAGCGGGAATCACCGATGAATGCGTGGCTAAATGTCATTTATAAGATGATGGCTGATGGTTGCAGCAATGAACTGATTTATTTTTATATAAAGCGCCAAAAAGCATTTCACGAATCTGAGCGCAACCTTGCAGACTATATTTATCTTATCGGAAAAAATAATTTTCCAGACAGAACCCCGTTCAATGCAAAAACGGTTATGGAATGGGTGTTACCACCTGAAGTGATAATAATCACCAGGACAGATTTGCTCAAATATATCCTGACCTGTAATCCTAAAACGAAACGTGACCCCAATATTGAAAAATATATTGATCAGAATAAAAAGCCAATATCCTGTTGTAGAAAAAGTTGAATCTATGTTCAAAGAATTTCATGCATTATTAATGGGGAAAGACGAAGCAAAACTGGATGAATATTTGGGAAAGTATGGTGCGAGTGAGATAGAATCTTTTTGCAATGGAATAAAAAGGGATATCACTCCGGTCAAGAATGCGATATCCCTTTCTGTAAGCTCTGGATTTGTTGAAGGAAACAACAACAAATTCAAAGTCCTCAAACGTATTGTATATGGTAGAAGCGGATTAGTCAATCTGGAGAAAAAATGTAAATTGGCTTTCCTTCCTAAGAATCAGGATTTTTCACTTTCTTCCTTGTTGTAAAACAAGCTGGTATCGAATTGATACCAGCTAATGTTTTATACGCTATACCCAAAACTCAGAAAGAACCTGACTTCCATGTAACAGCGGTTTGTTCTGTGGTTATTCAGTTAAAATTTCAAAGCGACAAGTTCATTTCCTATCTGCAATTATTTTATCAGCAATTTGTTCCAAAGTAGCGTCGAAGTCCAAACCAATTAAGTCAGGATAAAAAATATAGTCGGTAAGATTGTCTAAGCCGGTGTTAATCTCCAGATATTCCAACCACCAATCTCTTTCCCCTTCCCCAAACTTCAGAATGTGTAAAACGATTTCCTTGAGTTGCTCATTTGATAAATTAGATTTCATTGGCGGAGGCATTAAGGCTCTGCGTGCTGTTGTTTCTAAATCGGTGTAACTCCAATAAGCTTGAAAGATATTAATTTTTATCTTCTTATTTCCAGTAATTTCTCTCAAGTTCTTTTGTAGCTCCCCTAACTCTTTTTTTGCTTCTTTATCACTATCACAATCTTTTTCGTCCATGAGTAGTGCCGCCTTTTCAATAATTTCCATTACGGCTGGAAGCTTCGTTTCGTCGATACTGATTTTTTTCATATTCTACCTCCAATTCCGATTTTTTACTCTGTTCAACTCCCCTATAAACTGGAATTGTTATTCAGGAAAAACAAGCACACAGTTTTCTAAATCGTCAGTATCTTTTTCGGAAATATATATCTGAGCCGACAAAGATAAATCATTTCCTATAAATTTTTCCCTTTGAAACAAATCCCTCACTATATGCCAGTTTCTATGTGCATTTTCAGTTTCCAACCAAATACCCATCAATGGTCCAGGGTCTCCGTCCTCTGTGTCTATATAATCATATCCATTGCTTTGTATCAAAGAATTTGATACCTCTTCGATACGGTCTGGTATGCGATATCTCAAATCCAAATCAGCATTTTCAAGCATTCCTGGATTTAACAACACAATAATCGTCTGCATATTTCTTCCCTCCAAATTCTTATTTGTCATAATCATTCTACCATACCGTTATGAATAAATCATCTCATGCAAAACAATTTCTTCTGCCCGATTGTGAATGTTATTGCAACGCTGCACCCATTCCATTTGATGGGTACGCTTTAATTCTTCGGTCACGCCCTCGGCAGTTTTCATTTGCTCCATGATGGTGTCTAACCGTTCCTGTGCCTGTTCGTTCAGGTCTGCAAGATATGTCCATAGCTCTCCGGTCAATATCAATGTGTTCAATCTGGCTGGGTGGACTTCTCTTAAATATTCCCGGTGCAACCGTCCATACTTTCCGATGGGGCGGTGTTCCTCCGGCAGTTTCAAATCCGGGATGTAATAATCCCCAACCAGGATATAATCAATTCCGTTTTCTGTTATTCTTGGTTTCAATTCGCTCATGTTCCTTACCTCCTGTGGAAGCAGGCTCGTCTGGTACTAACTCAATCACATCGGTAATCTCACAATTCAGCGTTTCGCAGATACGGGCTAATGTGTCCATGCTGATGTGCTTTCCCTCTTTGCTCATGTTGGCAATCATATTCGTTGTCATACCGCGGCAAGCCTTAAATCTTCTTTTCTCATATCACGCTCTAACAGTGTATGCCAGAGTGGTTTATAGCTGATGTGCATATTGCTTTCCTGCCTTCCTATCCATACCACCGGGGCGGCTGCCCCGGCAGGAACTTTTCTCTTATTATAGCACCAATCTTGTGAAATCACAATTTATTCTTGTAGCCTGCCGCTGATACCGTCTGGATTGTGCTTTTCCTTTCTTTTTGTTCCCTTTAATTAGCCATGAACTGTTTGATGCCCTGTGATTTTGCTTATGTGTGATAAAGAAGTAATAGAAGTGTAAAAAATTTTGCCGTTCCTATCCGGCACTTGCGCAGGGTGTCGGATAGGTCGGGCTTTATTCTTCGGGCAAGTCAATCTTGCTACAAAGCTGTAATAAATATCAATGCGCTGGCGGCGTACTTCGTTCTCGTCATACTCACATTCATAAACAACGATTTTCTCCACCATTTCACGCAAAAGAGTGTGTGTCAGTTCTTCGATAGAAAGGTACTTGCGGACAACGCTCATAAACTTTTCAGCGTTTACCGTGGCTTCCTGTGCCTTGTCCAGCTCGCCCTGCAAAGCGGCGGCTCTGTCTTTCAGTTCCCGCTGCTCGGCTTCGTAGTCTGCGGACATTTCCATGAAACGCTCATCACTGATTTTCCCGTTTACATTGTCCTCATACAGACGCTTGATGTAGCGGGAAAGTTCTGCAATGCGGCTCTGCACCTGTTCAAGCTGCTTGGCTGCCGCCGCCAGCTTCCGCTTGCCGCCCATTTCATTCTGCTGGATAAGCAGCTTCACGAACCGGGCTTCGTGCTTCTGTGCATAGGCGGTCACTTTCCGCAGATTGTCCAGCACACCCGCCGTCAAAAGGTCGGTGCGAATGAAGTGCGCCATACAGTCGGCGGTGCGCTTCTTATAGCTGCCGCAGATGTAGCAATCCTGCTTTCTCTTGTCGGTCTGATACCGCTGCTGGTACATCACATGACCGCAGTCGGCGCAGAACAGCAAGCCGGAGAACAAGCCCACATCATCGTAGCGGTTGGGGCGTTTGCGCTGCTTGCGTAACTCCTGCACCCGTTCCCATGTCTGCAAGTCGATGATTGGCTCATGGTGGTTCTCGAAAATCGCCTGTTTCTCAATGGGATTGTCTATGCTGTGCTTCATCTTGTAGGACGGTTTTTCCGTCTTGAAGTTCACAAGACAGCCTGTGTACTCCCGGTTTTCCAGAAGATGAACAACAGTATTGGTCGCCCACTTACATTCATAGCCGGGGTGGTAGCGGCGTGTGCTGCCTGTGCGCTGGTATTCCAGCGTCCCCGGCGTGGGGATTTGCTGCTCGGTCAGCATACGGGCTATCTTGGTAGGCCCGTTTCCGGCAAGGCAAAGCTGGTAAATCTGCTTGACTACCGGGGCGGCTTCCTCGTCAATGATGAAATTCTCGTCATCGTCCATGAGGTAGCCGTACACGGGCTTGCTGGTAACAGGCTTTCCGCTTAGACCTTTTGCTTTCTTAACTGCCTTGATTTTTTTGCTCGTATCTCTCACCATCCATTCGTTGAAAAGATTACGCAGCGGGGTAAAATCGTTGTCGCCCATTGCGCTGTCCACTCCGTCATTGATAGCGATAAAGCGGACGCCTTTCTGTGGGAAAATCATTTCTGTGTACATTCCCACTTGGAGATAATTTCGCCCTAAACGTGACATATCCTTGACTATGACTGTGCCGACTTTTCCGGCTTCAATGTCTGCAAGCATGGCTTGAAACCCGGGTCTTGGAAGTTCGCACCACTATAACCATCGTCCGTGTACCAGCAGAGATTGGTAAAGCCGTTCTGCTTGGCGTAGGTTTCTAAAATGCGCTTTTGGTTGGATATAGAGTTGCTCTCCCCCTGCAATTCATCTTCATGGGATAATCTCGGATAAAGGGCGGTAATAAGGTTTTGGGTTGTCTGTCTTAACATGGTTTCCTCCGTTTCTGACAGCCAGCCCCACTATTCCGTACTTCGATTGTACCATACAGCGGGGCGGCTTGTATAGCGGCAAAGTGTAAAAGTGCTTCTTTACCGCCCGTCAAAATGACGTTTTTTTGTGTTAGGGTTATCACGCAGATTCAACTTCATAAATATTTTACTTTTATTTGATAGTCCATTTCATTCTGCTGTGTTATAATGGCAAAAATTGAATTAGCGAGGTAAAAGGCTTATGAAAAAATATATTTCTTTGTTTTTATGTCTGACTTGCATTTTAACTTTAGTTGCGTGTGGGAAAAAAGCTGCTCCCATTCAGTTGCCCCAAACAAGCGACATTACATCTGTTGATGTAACTGTTGGGGAAAACACCACAAATCATTCAGACACAGCTTGGATAAGTGAAATAATTTCTGACATTTCCAGTTCTGAACCAACCAGTAAGCAAAGTGTTCAAGATTTTCCGCAGACTGAAAGTTATATCAAGATTGATTTTCAGTTTGAAACAGGAACAAGTACCATTTTTGCCTATGAGGAAAACGGAAAACACTATATCGAACAGCCTTATCAGGGAATTTATAAAATTGACAGTCAGCTGTACGAACGGCTGCAAGAAACAAACTAAAATTTAACTTATCCATTCAGCGGTCATGTTTCCGGGCATGACCGCTTTTCCATGCCCTCATTTTGTAGCAGCTTCCGCTTCCAGCACCTTAGCCATTTTGTCGGCGGCGGTTTCCTTTGCGCCCTGCTTGAAAAAGCCGGACACGACAAGAACAGAGTTCCCTATACGGATTTCCGTCACGCAATCGGCGGGTGCGGTGCTTTTCATGCTGTGTCTGATATGCTCTTTTTTATCGGTCATAGGCGAACTCCTTTCAATCGTTCATCAGTTGCTTTAAGCGGTTCAGCTTGTTTTGTGCGCTCTCCCTGCGGAAGTTCTCGCCGGAGAAGCAGACAGGGGCGCACATTTCAAGCAGTCGGTCATAAATCCGGGCGTGGGGCGTGTCCTGCGGGTTCTGCAACTCGGTAAGCGTGAGGTTGGTCGTGACGATCAGCGGCTTGCCGCTTCGGTATCGGCTGTCAATCACATTGTAGACCTGCTCTAAGCCATACTCTGTGCCACGCTCCATTCCAAAATCATCAAGGATAAGCAGCGGATAGCGGCAGAGGTTGGAAATATATTCGTTCTTGCCCTCAAAAGTGGCTGCAAGGTCATTAAGAATAAGGGCAAAGTTCGTCATGCGGACGGAGATTTCTTTCTCCATGAGGGCGTTTGCGATACATCCGGCAAGGTAGCTTTTGCCTGTGCCGACGCTGCCCCAAAGCAGATAGCCGATGTTCCCGGCTTTCATGTCCTCCCAATGTTCCACATAGAAATGGGCGGTTTTCATCTGCGGGTTTCTGCCGTTGTCATTGGCAAAAGTCCATTCCCGCATAGCCGGGTCGGTAAAGCCCCGGCGTTTCAGTTCTTCCACCTTGTCCCGGTGCTTTCGCTGCTGTTCGGCGGCTTCACGCTCCATGCGCTGCGCCCGCTGGCAGTCACATTCAGCCGGATGTCGGTCACGCCCAAACAGGGTAGCCTTATCAGCCGGGAAATAGGCTTCTTTCGGTGTCCGGCACTTGCCGCAGTAGAGCAGACCGTCCTCACCTGTGTAGTCCTCCGGCTCGGCGGTGACTGCTGGTATCTGTAAATTCATATCTTCAAAAGCTGGTTTCATAGACTTTCTCCCTCCTTGTAGCTGTAATCGGGTATGCCCCTTTTCGGGGCAGCTTTAGCGGTATCGTCAGCCACCCATCTGCGGATAGTGGCTGCATGGTTCTTGTATTTCCTCCCAGTGGAAGCGATATAGCCGGATAGCCGGTCAATGTAATACTCCCACTTGTCGGGCAGTTCTGCTTGCAGTTCGGAAAGCTCCGTATCTGTCAAAATCACATTTTTGTATCTGCCGTAAGCAGCGGGAGCGGCTCGTCCTGGTTCTGACTCTCTCTCTTTTTCTATCTCTATATCTATCTCTTTCTTTATCTCTATCTCTGGTGGACAAATGTCCGCTTTTGCTTCGGACACTTGTCCACTAAGCCGTTTTTGCTCTGAAATCTTCATTCTTGCCCTGCGCTTGCGCTCCCCCTCGGTAGAGGACTGACCGATGAAAAGCTCGATATTGCTCATATACAAAGCCCCGTTGTCCAGCGGTTCGACAAGCCCCAGCTTCATAAAGATTTGCAAAGCCCGTTCAACTGTGCCGACCTGCTGGCGGGTAATGGTGGCTATCATTTGGGCGGTGTAGGGGATATTCTCGTCAAGCTGCAAAGTGCCGCCGTATTTCAGCGATTTTAAGTACAGCTTCAAGAGGATATTGGAATACAGCATACCGTCCTGCATACTTTCCAGCAGCACGATAGCGTCATCGTCAAAATAGCTTTCTTTCAGTTTGAGGTAATAATATTTGCGGTTATCTGACATAATCTTGGTTCTCCTTATCTGCGGGGCGGGCTTTCCATCTCTTTGAGTAATACCGGGGGCAGAGTACCACGATAGCCCTAAAACTCTGCTTGCAGTCATGGGTACAGCCCCGGCAAAGGGCATTGAAAGTAATGCGGTTTCGCTCATTGAGGAAGAACGCCCATTCCAGCCGCCGCTTCTTGCTCATTCTCGGCATGAAAAACGCTCCTTTCTTCGGTTTGGTCGGGTATGAGGGGACAGGGGCAAAATCTGTATGTTCCCGGTGTCATTTTCGGGAAAAATCTGCCTGTAAGCCCCGTTTGCAAGGGTGGGTGTGTTGCGGGTAGGGTAAGCTATACCCCCAGCCTTTTGTATGGTTTCGGTATCATTTCGGGTCGGTTTTTAACGCTCCTGTTCGTGCTTTTTCTGACGGCTCGGTGTGCCGTGTAGTATCTGCTCGGTGTTCCGCTTGGCGGTGGCAAGCTGCTCATGCTCGGCTTTGGCGGTGCGGTAGGTGTTGTAAGCTGCGTTTTTCTCGGAAATGAGGGCTTCAATCTCCGTATTCAGCTTGGAAATGGCAGGCAGCTTCTTTCCCGGTGCAAGCACCTTTAGCTGGCGCAGGGTGGCTTCATAGATGATGAAATCTGCTTCATTTGCCCGGTAGTAGGTTTCTGTCTTTTTGCCTTTCAGCTTCTTGTGTTCCTCAATAGTCGGGCGGGTTCGGCGGTAATCGCTGACAACCTTTCGCAGATTTTTCTTGTCGGCTATGGTCTGCTCAATGCCCCGCAGACTTTCCCTTGCTTCGGAAAGGGCTTTCCGGCTGCTCTCCACGGCTGCGTCCAGCTTGTCAAGGTCAAGCAATCCGTTCTCCATGAGAAAGTTGTGGGTAGCCGCCATCTGTTTGAGATTGTGCAGGGAAGCCCAGCGGTCATAGCCTACGCCCTTGCCCTCGGCTCGTTTCGTTTCCCGGTCAACCATGCGCTGTAAACCGTCCTGTTTCGGGGCGATTTTGGCGGATTTTTCCCTCTGCAAATGCCCCGTCATGCTACCGGGGTATTCGGGTATGGGTGTGGTCTGTTCGGCGGCTCTGTGGGCGTTCTGCTCCAAAAGGGCAAGGACGGCGGTACGGTCAAAATCATCCCCCAGCTTCCGGGCGGTAATGGGCTTGGTTCTGTCCGGCGTGAGATAGGACAGCCGCCCCCGGCTCTCCTTGACGGAGATTCCCGACTGCAAAAGCAAAGCTGAAAATTCGTCAAAGGTGCTTGCCCGGTCAAGGGTGTTGCGTATGGTCTGCCGCAGCTTCGCCTTGTCGGTTTCAAACTTGGTTTGCCGGGGCGTGATACCGTCCGCTATCATCGGGGCATTGGCTTTATCAAGGGCAAGCTGCCCTTTCTTCTGCGCCCAGTATTCACGCTCGGTCACTCGGTTCTTACTGCCATGCAAGAGGTCAATCTGATACAGATTTTCCCGGTGGCACATCTCCATGACTTCGGACTTGAAATATTCCATAGCTGCGTCTGTGCAGCGGTGCTTCATGCCGCATTTCGTGTCCGCTGGTCTGTCCATGTAGGCAGAAGCGGGACAGCTTCAATCCGCAAGCTGTTTATGACGATATGCACATGAATGTTGCCAGAGTGATTGTGTCCGTCCGGGTGGGTGCAGACAATGGCTTGGTGTCCGGGGAAATGCTCTTTGCAAAATTCCTCGCCCAGCGATTGTGCCTTATCAACGGTCAAGCCGTTGTCCGTTCCGTCCCGTGGGTCGAAGCTGATGATATAGTGGTGGGACTTCACATCTTCCCGTTTTTGGTTTTTGCCATAGCGGAGATTGGAGCGCATACAGGCTACGGCAAAATCTTCATCGCCGCAGTTCAGCGTGGCAAGGCGGTAGTCCTCACGGGGGACAAGCCGCCCGTTTTCATCAAGGGTAGGCTTCATGGTAAACTCGTCATGCTCAAAGGTAAGGTACTGCTCGGCTGCCCCGTAGTCGGCATTTTTAGAGCTGATATGTTTGAATGTTGCCAACGGCTTCACCTACTTTCTGCAAGACTTCAAACTTCAAGGCTGCAAGGTCGGAAATGGCGACTCGGACTTCGCCGGACAGGGCGTTGTACGGCACACCGTATTCGTTCAGATACCGGGCAATCTGATTGAGGTTGCCGCCGATCCTGCCGTATTCGGCGGTCAGCTTCCCGACAGCGGCAAGCAATTCATCATTGACCGGGGAAACGGTAACAATGGGGCGTATGGTTGCCCGTGTAATGGCTTGCCGGATAAATTCGGACTGGCTCATACCATAAGGGGCAAGCCGGGCGGTAAAATCGGCGTATTCTTCATCGGTCAGCCGGGTCTTGACTACCCTGCTGCGGTGGGGCGTGTTATATCGTTTCATAGGTGGTTGACCTCCTTTCTGTGCGTGGTGTCCTCTCACTAATAGGAGAAAAACGGGGTGTGTAGCGGAACTGTTTTTGAAATAATCCGAAAAGAATTTGCGGGAATTTTTCAAGCGGCTTTAGCCGCCATAGCAGGGTTTGGGGAAGGCACTCCCCAACAAGATTCCCGCAGGGGCAAAATGAGCGAAAAGCGAATTTTGGTACTGCGGTAGAATCTTGCTCTAAGAAACTGCCGGACTGCCGCTCACTTCCTACTGCCACTTTTTCGGGAAATCGCAACCAGTTTTTTCATAAAAGGCTGCGGGCTGGCGTTCTCCCTCTCTTTCTGGCAAAGACTTTTCCGGCGGCTTGGTCTTTCCCAACAATAAGGCGTTTCAGAAGCTGTGTTTTGCCCGCTGCTTGATAGAAAACGGGAATTTCCCCCTGCTCACTTATCAGTACCGATACTTTCTCGATTTGCCAAAAATGGGCGCAAAAAAAGCAGCAAATTCTTTTCAGACTTACTGCTTCATGTGCCGCTATGGGGCAGCGGTTATTCAGTTGTAAAATAAAAGAGGGCGGTAGCACTTTGGGCTATCGTCCTCTTGGCTACACATTTGCAAAGACAGGCGGGGCTGTCAACGGTGGGCGAAGCCATTTACTTGCCGTTGACTGGCTCGGCTGGATTTGCTACTTTCGATCTGATGTTTTCTTGTGAAGAATACACTGTATTGACTTTACCTTGATTTTCCTCCTGTGTTACTGTAATATTAAAGTCGTGAATTTCAGAATTTGTACTAGAGATTTCCAAATTCAAAGAAATAGAAATTACGTTTTTATCAAGTTGTAATCCATCTTCTTTGCAATATGTCGCTGAATAACCACTTGCAAGAACTACCTGACCTACCCCATTTTCATCAAGCACAAATAATGTAGCTGATGAACCAGTTTCTTTATTTCGGGCTATCGCAACCAGTTGTATTGGGGCATTTTCAGCGGAACCAAAAACATATTCTAATAATTCAAATGAAGGATAGTCTTGTGGAAAATTTTCAATAAATTTCTCGCCCCGGCTTTCAATAGAACCGGCACTTTCAAGCTCTGGCAGTACTTCTTTTGTGTTGTCATCAGGTGGAGAATTATTAGAACAAGCACTCAACAAAAGTACAAAAGCTAATAGTAATATAAACAATTTGTTTTTCATTGTGCTTTATATACTCCTGTTGGCGTGTATACCGTCATTCCCTTTGGAACTTTTATGGCTGAGTAGCTAGAAGTTGTTACTTTATAATGGACAGAATTTTTTTGTGGTGCATAAGATTCTGTTAATGTTTTATATTCATAAAAAACATTTTCAGGATAGCCGTCCATATAAACCTTGTATTTTAAACGACCAGCTGTTCTAACAGCAGGAATATAAACATTTAACACTTCAAATTTCCCCGGTGCAATACTATATGAGACACCCGCTGATGTTCCTTTTGTCCAACTACGTGAACCGGTAACTTCAACTCCTACTTCCGCCTGCATTTTTGCAAAAACAACATTTGCTTCTGTTGTGCCATTGGCATAACCCGCAATAGATGCGGTGGTTGTTCCGCTTTGTTCATATTGATATGTAATTTGCATAGGACTTGAGCCTTGAGTATTATCGCCTGAAACAGAACCTAATAATTTATGAGTATAATCAATATTCGTATAATTAGGCTCATAACCTACACATTCTCGTATATATACTCCTCTACGTTCTGGTATTCCTGAATCGTTAGCTGCAAAAACAGTAGTGTTCATTGTTGTTACAATAGCTAAAGAAAAAACTATCCCTAATATTGTTTTGATTTTTCTCATTATGGACTTCCTCCTTTGCTTAAAAAGTTATATTTTGTTGTGTGTTTCATCAAACCATTGGCATCATCTCCTTTTGTTTTATAGTGCCATATTTTAGCTATTATATCAATTATCAAATTCAATTTTGCTTTTTTTTTGGTTAATTTTTCTGAATAGTGAAGGCTGTCTATCAAATTCTTGTGTGTTACTTTACCGCACATGAGCATTTGCACCTGGATTATCATTTCCATATCCTTCGAGAAGATTGATTACTCCCCACACACCTACACCTGCGCCGATTGCGGTTACTACTGTTTTAAGTCCTGTTACTGATGTTGTAAAAAAGCCCATTTGATCGTCTCCTTTTGCTTGAAAATTAAATGAAAAAAGGGAGCTGTTCTGATTTGTGATTTTTCAGAAAAACTCCCATAACAATAGTTCCAATATTTAGTTGTAAAGTCACTTCTGGACGCTGTGACCAGAAGTTAAGCTGTGATTTCTCCGACATCGCATACCTCATCCACCACATCATTCCTCTTAAAACGAAGTCTGTTGCGGTTCTTCACGTATTTTTCAATGTCAAATTCATTCTTTTTGTCATAATCGGATAACAGCGGGTACTGCTTATGCTTCGTTATATCAAATTTATCTGAGAAAAATGGTCTTACACCTCTAAGCTGCATGATACACTTGCTGCCATCCATGACCGCAATCTCGTCCTGACTCATTAACTCCTTTCCGGTCTTTTGATAATTCAGACCGTAGGACTGGCTCGTACCTCTCGTATCCGAGGTATTATAAAGGTCAATCGTTTCTTTTCCAAGGATTTCTGCCAGATCTTTCAGAGTATCTTTCTCTTTTCCTCCCAGAAACAGGGTAGTGTCGCAGTTTCCTTCAATCGTGGAAGCGTTGTCCCGGTACAGAGCCTTGAGCTGTGACTTTGACTGCAAAATAATAGAAGCCGATATTTCCCGGCTACGGATAGTAGCAATCAGCTTCTCAAACTGTGGAATCTGCCGATGTTTGCAAACTCGTCCAGTAAGCACCGGACGTGGATCGCAGTCTCCCGTTATATACATCATCCGCCTTGTCACAGAGCAGATTGAATAACTGCGAATACATGATACTTACAATGAAATTGAATGTCGCATCGGTATCGGAGATAATGACAAACAGTGCTGTCTTTTTCTCCCCCAATGTATCAAGCTCCAGTTCATCATAAGCAGTCAGGTCACGCAGCTCCTTGATGTCAAATGGTGCCAACCTCGCACCACAGCTAATCAGAATTGATTTTGCTGTCTTTCCAGAGACGAAAAGTCAAGGACTTTTTCATCAAATTCAAAAAGAAGTCACATTTTGCGGACTTCCTCACGGAGCAGACGCTTGATTTTGTCCTCCATCGTTTCTTTTGCGGTCTGGCTGAAATGCACACGGACGATATAGGTGGTCTTGCCGATCTGCTTTCTGACAGTCGGGCAAGGGGTACTGTTGGTTGCGGTATTGTTCATTCAAAATCCTCCTGTAAATAAAAAATGCCCGGTGACTGTTCATCATCGGGCGGTGTCGGTATGAGGGAACAAGGCAAGGTGGCAACATTAAGGTATCTATAAAAACCTTGCCGTCTTTGCCATGCTTGCCGTGTTCCTGTTGTCAGTCTCGGAGATAGCAGACCCATGCTGTGCCGTCTTTCTCGGTCACAAGTCTGTCCCCGATACGGCTCTTTGCCGTTCTCATGGTGCGTGAGGAAATCCCACGCTCATTGACTGCCTTTTCCAGTTCTGCGCTCGGCATACGCTTTCCGTCCGCAAGCAGTTCCAGAATGAGCATTTGCGCCTGTGCGGTCTTGCTCTCGGTCTTGGCGGTGTCCGTCCCGGCAAGAAGCTCGTCAGCGGTAATGTCATAAGCCCCTATCCACTCAAAGCCTTTCTCGTCTCCCAGAGAAAAGGCAAGGGACTGTCCGGGCGGCGCAAGGGAGCTTTTCTCATGGATAAGTACCCTTGTTGTGGGGCTGTCCTTCAGCTTGCCGATAAAGAGCAGACTGCGGACTGCCGCCGTAATGTCGATAGACCCTAATCCCCGGTAGGTGCTTTGCGTTCCTGCGGCTTTGTTGAGATGTCCGATCAGCACGATAGCGCACCCGGTAGCCTGTGCAATGTCTCCCAGACTGCGGAATATCGGGCGCACCTCGTTTGCCCGGTTCATGTCCACATCTGCGCCCAGAAACGCCTGTACCGGGTCAATGATAACCAGCCTTGCGTTGTTTTCCGGGATTGCCCTTGCGATGCGTTCATCGGCAAGGGTCAGTGGTGTGTCTCTATCGTCAATGACAAGCACTTTTTCAAGGTCTGCGTCTGCTTCCATCAGTCGGGGCTTGACCGTATCACCCAGACCGTCCTCGCAGTCTGGTAAATGATATTGAACGGTTCAAGGGTTTCCATACCGGGCAAGGGCTTTCGGTTGGTGCAAGCCGCCGCAAGACGCATGGCAAAGTAGGTCTTGCCCTCGCCAGGGTTGCTGTATGATCGTCAGCTTTCCAAAGGGGATATAGGGAAACCATAGCCATTCCACGCTCGTCAGCTCCACATCTGCCAT
>ENA-OQAN01000837-OQAN01000837.1-human-gut-metagenome-genome-assembly--contig:-NODE-837-length-14854-cov-1.792286_pt1 | contig 14854 bp, 19 predicted proteins | sample MGYA00242735_ERZ504527 | MGnify/ENA primary metagenome ERZ504527 (study PRJEB26092, sample SAMD00036230) | human gut metagenome | host: Homo sapiens | study: EMG produced TPA metagenomics assembly of...
CCAGATATGCTTCAAACTCTTCATCTGTCGTAATATTCAGGTTATAGACTTCTGCCGAATCCTTCACTACTCTTGCAGAAAAGACCTCGTAAGTCCGTGTCTTTCCGTCCGGTGTGTAAATATAGAAATACGGATGCGCCTTATAAAAATCTTCACTTGCATATTCATTCAGCTGGGAGAACATCTCTCCTCCGACTTTCATATTGTGTCCGTAAATAAACGTATTCCGGTCGCTGAAATCATTCTGATTGCGCATATCCATGAAAATTGCTCCAGTTTGTTGTCATTTGCGGAAAACGTCTTTGTCAGATATTCGTTATTATCTGCACTCTTCACAACAGGATAGCTGATGATCGACGGCTGGTCAAAGCGCAGCCATGCCACGGTATCCGGATTTTCCTGCATCAATTTGTCGAAATCCACCTGAAACTTCGGAGCTTCTTCCACTCCCTCCCCAATCTTGTCGCTGACGATGGCAAGATTTTTGATCTCGTCATACTCCTCACCGCCAGTGTAGTACGGAACCATCATCATTGCCAGCTGATACGCGGAAAACACAAACACACAAAGTGCGATCAGAAGCACTGTCAGTGATAATGGATCCCAGCCTTTTTTCTTTTTTACTTTTTCTGCTGCTTTTTTTTCTTTCATTTCAACCTCTTCTACCTGTTTCATTGTTGTTATTTTTTAAAATCCCAGAGACTCATTCACCAGGATCACTTTGATTCTTCCCGGAATCTGACTGTATCTTGTAATTAAGATCTGAGAACAGATACATCCCTGTTTCTTGCAGTCAAAACAGGTTCCGCCCGAAACACACGGCGTCTCTTTCTGAAACCGCTGCGCATTGATCGGCGCTGCCTCATTTCTTGCCCGGTGCAGTGCATCCTCTGTGTCTTGACAACCTTGTTCATCCCCACGATCAGAAGAACATTCTTCGGACCATACGCATAGGCTGCCACCCGGTTCGCCACACCGTCGATATTCACAAGAACGCCGTCTTCACTTACTGCATTGGTGCTGCCCAGAAAGAAATCGGCAAAAAATGCTTTATGCATCATTTCTTCTCTCTCTTTTGACGTCTCTGTCTGATCTCTGTCATATAACGTGTAATCTCCGTTTCGAATGACATCCATCAGTCCGGCTTCTGCCACGCTCATCGTTCCGCCCCAGCTGATCGTACTTCCCTTCGGCATCAGCTCCAGAGCTTTTGCGACTGCCTCTTCCTTTGTCTCTACATAATATGCATCCATATTTCTGCTCTTTAAGGCATTCACAACCCTTGCCCCAAGGACAGCGTTTCTCATACTTCTGACATCCATCCTGCATTCTCCTTTCTGATCTGTGCAAGCACTCCGTAGATTGCATATGCAACTCCAAACTCTTCATTGGACTTTGTGATATATTTTGAAACCGTCTTCACTTCCGGCATTGCATTCTCCATCGCCACTGTTGCTCCAAAATCCATAGACAGCATGGAATAATCATTCAGGCTGTCTCCAAGAACCATCACCTCATCCATCGTATACCCCAGTGATTCGATGTACTGTTTTAAGACCGGTCCTTTCTGTGCCTCCACTGCCGTAATCTCTAAGTTTGTCTTAAAAGAGGAAGCCACTGCCAGTTTTTTATTTTTCTCCAGTTTTTTGCTGATCCTTGCCAGCATTTCCAGGTCGTTGGAATACAAAAATACTTTGTAGACTGATACCTGCGACTCTTCCAGTTCTTGAAATTCGGAGATGATCTTCGTATTTTCTACGATTCTCCGATAGAGAGGGGAAGATAAAACAGCACTCTCATCCGTATCCTGACCGGTATCCATATGAAACAGCTGGATCTGTTTCAAAAAACTTTCTTCGATTTCTTTTTTCGTTTCCGATCCGGTAGTCATAATCTCCGGAACTGAAAATGATCGAAACCGGAAATTCTTTCAGATTTTCGTAAATCTCCTCACACAACTCCATCGAAAGCGGTGCTGTACTGACGATCTGCTGCTTTTGATCCCGCACTTCCGCTCCGCTTCCGACAATATAATCACAGACAATATCTGTTTCTTTTAATTCTTCCATTGCGCCTTTAAAGTTTCGTCCTGTGGCGATCATAAAACGGATTCCCGCATCGCATGCCTCATGGATTGCTTTTAATGTCTCAGGCGCTACTTTATGGTCATTACCAAGAAGAGTTCCATCCATATCGCTTGCTATTACTTTTATCATGGTGTTCTCCTGCTTTCCATTCTTCTGATGTTATTGTTCCCACCAGTAATTTTCTGTTGTTTCATATGTCCATAAGAATTAGCATAATGACTGTCGAACAGAAAGTCAACGATTTTTCATCTGATTTTTATGACAATTTACGATTTAATCCCGGCATTTAACAATGTTTCCACTTCCTCCATCTGCCCGAGGATCTTCTGCTGCCGTTCTTCAAATAAAAGCCCTTTATTATACCGATAGTACGCATCGGATCCGTTTTCTTTGATAAACCACACACTGTAGTAATTCGCATTTAATTCTGTAATAAATGCCACCATCTCCTGGCTCTCTCCAAATGCAGCTTCCAGAAACGCAAACACATGCTGCAGCATACCGGCTGCCTCTTCTGTCTGTTCCTCCAGCCTCTCTGCCTCCGCTTCAAACTGTGCTTTGACTTCCTCATAGACCGCTTCTTTGGAACCGGATGACTCATTCACACGGATTCTGGCAGTTTCAAAAAACGCTTCTGCCTTCTGCATGGTTTTCTCTTCTGTGCGGGTCAGCTGCTCCGCTTTTTTTCCTGCTTCCAGATCCTGCGTATCTGTCCGATCACCGTTTCCAAAGACCACTCTTTCTGATGCTCCCGATATAAAAGCATGTATTCATAAATTTTCGTGACCATTGCATCTGCCGATAACAGGCTGCAAACGCCTCGCCAAGACGGCCGCTCAAAAGTCCTGCGATGCTCAGATGCTCATCCAGCGGCGCATTCTTGATCTTCTGAATTATGGACGGATTCCATTCTCCTTTTAACAGATCTTCCACTGCATAATCCTGTTTGTACTTATAATAAAGCGCCAGATAGTTTGCAAAATCTTTTGCGATCATCTTGTGCTGGATATACTGATAGACCACATCCCTGTCCACTGTCTTTTCCAACATCTCATACACCTGTATCAGTTGGGATAAATCTTCCCAGCCTCTTGCTGTCGCAAATACTTTTCCATCTACTGTATTCTCAATCCGATAAAAATTCTTTCTGCGGATTTCAAGATAAGAGATCACTGCCGGGTGGATTCCCTGACGATATGCATATTCTTTCCATACTTCGAAATTTTCCTCCACATCGATCCGTTTGATACGATCCAGTGTCACCACGTCAAATTCACGCACGGATTTGTTGTACTCCGGTGGATTTCCCGCTGTTACGATAATCCACTCGCACCTCTGATTTCCAATGTTTTGCCCTGGTAGAAACTGCAGCATCGTCGGCGCCAGCGTCTCTGACACGCAGTTGATCTCATCCAGAAACAAGATTCCTTCCCGAATTCCGGTCTTCTCAATCTTGTCATACACAGATGCGATAATCTCACTCATCGTGTACTCTGTTACAGATACCGTTTTCCCACCGTACTCTTTTTCCTGAATAAACGGCAGCCCTACCGCACTCTGTCTTGTATGATGTGTGATCGTGTATGCTACCAGCCCGATACGGCATTCTTTCGCAATCTGTTCCATAATCTGTGTTTTTCCGATTCCCGGAGGTCCCACCAGAAAGATCGGTCTCTGGCGGATCGCCGGAATCCGATAATCTCCAAATTCATCTTTGGCCAAATATGCCTCAATAGAATCTTTAATTTCCTGTTTTGCTCGCTTTATATCCATGTATCTCCTCCCATTTCTGATTCTTCTATAATAAGTTTCAATGCCCAGCCGGCACGTCCACATCCCGGTAATCCTCCTGCATAAATACAAATGCCGTCTTGTATGCCGGCATTTTCCCCGGATAGATTCCGTAACCGTCTGTAAAATAGAGCAGTCCCTTCAATTCTTCAAATTCATGATTTTCCAACATCTGATCCACATATGCAAATGCCGGACGAAAATCCGTCCCGCCCTCTCCGTACAACTTTAGATGCTCCATATATTCTTTCAATTCTTCTTTGCTTGTGATCTTTTGGTCGGACTGCACAGTCTCATCACACTGCAGGATATGAATGTTGGTCTTTTTAAAAAAGCTGTCCTCTTCACACAAAATGCCATATGTCTCTTCCAGAAATTTTCGTACCAGATTTTGGGAACAGGACATGGATGTGTCGATCACAATCACAAATTCTGCAACTTTTTTGACTTCTTTTGTTTCCTGCGGTTCGATCAGCGGCATATTTCCGTACATTTGAAGTCCATAACTGTAAAACGTATAATCGAACGTATCCGGATCCACACCGATTTCCTCCCGAAACACCGCAAATTTCCGTAAAAATTCCCGGTAATCCTGTCGTTTCCTGTTTTCGATTTTTACCTGATCCAGAAAATCTCCGGTCTGCCTGGATGCCTCTTTTGAAAATGTCTCCAGATCGGTCTCCATCTCTTCATTGATCTCCTGCCATTTCTGGTTCATCTGCGGGCTTGGCTTCTGATCCGGTTTTTGATTCTCCCAGTATCTGTGGTCATCCTGATAAAACTCCTGCTCCAGCTTCAACAATTCTTTCTCTTCTAACTCCCAGGCAGTCAGAATCCGATAGATACGCTCGGCATTCAGAACTTTTTTCTCTGCTTCCAGCTTCCGGTAGGTCTCCCGTCTGAGAAGACTCCTGGAAAATCGGACACTTCTGTGATAAATCCCATCTATCATATGCTCTGCTGCAATATCACAGCTCAAATTCCAATAGCGCCCGTCCATGCCCTGTTTGATAAAATGCCGGAAAATACAGTGAAACACCATGTGCAGATATCCCCGGTTCACAAGAATCCGATTCTGCCGGTACAAGCCCCCAAGCTGCTGCGGGTGAAAATATATCACTGCTCCATCCGTTCCAAAGGGACTGACAGACGAATCCATCTGATATACAAAACTGCTCAGCGCCACATCCAGAAAACGCATTCCCAGATACAGCTCATCCCTTGCAGCACCTAAAATACTGCTGCCGATCTGTTGAAGCTTTTCGGCTGCTTCTCTACTGTTTTCTTCTTCCATACGCATATATCCCTTCTATTATACTGTAAATTTACAACACAAATTTTTTCTTTCTGACCGGCTGCATCTGCTGCCGTTCATTCATAAGCAGACTTAAAATCTCCGACTTCTGCTTGTCGGAAGAGCACTCGATTGCCATGTCCAGCCCCTCTGGTGTCCACAGTTTTTCTTCGGAAATCAGGCGTATCCTTTCTGTCTGTTCATTCTTGATCAGATATGGAACGATTTCTTCCAAATGAGACCTGATATATCCTGATAAGCTGTTTCTCCCCTTGTCGAAAGCCGGATGGGAAACAAAAGCTCCCGAAACACAGATCAATGAGTACAGGCAGCTTTTCCATCACCACTGCCATAGAAAACAATTCATCATATTTCTCGTAATCCAACTCCTTTGCCAGAAAACACTGCCGGTAATTGTTTCCCGAACCATGATGCTGGGTATACAAAATCCGGGCTGGCGTATTCTCCACTGCTTCTTCATAATGCCCCGGAAATACCAACTCCGCTTTCTGACCGCCAAATGCTCCGTTTTCGTAAACGAAAGTCACATCCATTCTCTGCCAAGCTCTCCCAGAATCTCTTTTACACAGCTTTTACTTCCAATTGCAAGTGAACAATCAGTTTCTGTAAATTTCCGCACACTGTAAACGCTCCGCTTCCGATCTGCATCAGATTGTCCGAGAATTCCAGCTTTTTTAAGTTTCTGCATCCATAAAAAATATAACGCCCGATCTCCCGCATGGTATTGGGAAAAACGACTTCCTCACCGCATCGCCTGCAAGCAGTTTTTCCTCTGCCGACCTTTGTCCGATCTGATCCGTATCATATGTCTGTACATCAATCTCTTCCTTGTCTTTTCTTGCAGAAACGCATAGGGCGCTGCCTTTATTACCGGTTTCCCCTCAATCTGCTCCGGAATGACAACCTGACTGTCTGTCCCGAAACACCGGACGATCTCTATCCCCTCTCCAGATACTCTGTAATGTATTTTCATAGAACTGCTTTTTTCCTCCTGCGGATTGTTCTTACTAAGAATTTAGTTTATCATGGATTGTCAAATTCAACAACTTAAGACAACGGTTAATGAAAGAATCCTGGAAAGTGTATGATACTGAAAAACAGCCCTACCTTGCGATAGGACTGTTTTTCAGAAATAAGTTTTTCATGTATCGTTTGAGATTTTTTCAACTAACTGTTCGATCATTAATATATTAGCTGCCTATATCCCGCTATTCAGAACCCGAAGCAGCATATCCCCGGTTCCTACATTATATCCGCTTGCCGAATACACACCCTGCATTCCTTCTTTTACAACAAGAATCAGCGGCAGCTTATCCGGGTCCCCATACATTCTGCGCGCCAGTACATTGATATTTTCCGTTCCTTCATCATAGTACACCGCTGCTTTCGGCAGCTCTGCCTTTGTTTTTGCAAATGTCGGATCTGCCTGATCTTCTTTATGTTTCAAAATCAGATTTACCCGGCTTCCAAGCGCTGCAAATTCCTGACTTCTCTCACGGAGTTCGTTTAAAATATGTTCCGTTGGTTCCTTTCCAACCTCATGCCAGATAAACAACGAGGTTCCCTCTTTGACTTTTTGACTTCCCAAAATTTTTATTCCCTGCTCATCTTCTACCGCAAATTCTTCCAGCGGAATCTCTTCCAGCATATCCTTCAGCTCCGCTTTTCGAAGAGTCAGCTGGATTTCTTTTGTCTGACCATTTTCGATGTCAAATTCTGTGCAGGCAGCAAACTGGTTCCCGTTCGGCAGACGGTTTGTTGTGATCACACGGTATGTCCCCGCTTCCACTTCCAGCTTTGCCTCTCCCTGATATCCTTCTCCAAGCTGCAGGGTCTGCCAGAGATAACCTGTCTCTGATTTTTTCGCAATCGTCCAGTTCTGCATATAGACCCATCTCGTTATCATCCCCGGATTTCAAATGAATCTGCGCTGTTTTTTCACATACTTCTTCTGTTTTTTCAGAGTTTTCCACATTCAAAAATGCGTTTTCCCCATAATACTGCATTTCTCCATCCAGTGGATTTAATCTTGCCGGAACGCCCAGTGTACGGCAGATCGCCACAAACAACACCTTCTTCGATTCCAGACTTGCCCTCTGATAGCGAAGCGTTCCCGCCGGGGTTGTTAAAAGCTCTTCATATTCATATGCCGGTTCTTCCTGAATATTTTTGCAGATCCAATTCCAGATCTCTCTTGGATTCTTCTGAAACTGTGTTTTCTGCTCTTCTGTAAAAAATGCCTGAATTTTTCTTCTGTACGCACTCTGCTGTTCCCTTGAAATCCTTGGATTTAAAACATATTTTGCAAAAATCTCCGAAGGAAATGTATGTCCCCATACACATGCCTCCTCAAGATGCTCCAAAAGTTCCTGCGCCTTACAGTCTCTGAAATCTTTCAGGCTCAACTGATCCAGAAGCGCCTTTTTCCAAAGTGCATTTGGTGTTTCTGCATCGAGAAATTTTTGAATTTCCTGATGATTTCCCTTACTGTTTTCCAGTGCGTTCCCTGCTTCTTCTCCAAAGAAACTGTTTACTTTCGCAAGCCGCTTTTCTGTCGCCTGACGGAATTTTTGCGCACCTGTCTGCTTCTGCTCTTCTGTCGGTCTTTTCGTGTTGACAGGAGCATCCGAAGGTGCGATCATATCGAACGCCACCCACTCCTCTTCTGATTTTTCTGCTTTTTTTCCTGCAAGAACCAGTGTCTGCGCAGAAATTTCACGCGTATCCAAAATGGCAGTCACATGTCTATCTTCCTTCCACACGGAAACAAACAGGCTTCCTTTTCCGGTCCTGAGCACGACCTTCCCGTTTGCATCTGTTTTCTTTCGGGAGATTGCAACCAGCTCTGCATAATTCAACAGTTCAAAGCTAACTTCCGCATCTGCCACAGGAGTTCCGTCTTCTTCTGTCACAAACAGCTCCAGATCAACTGTTTTTGCATATCTGGAAAGCTGGTTCACCCCTGAGGTCACATCCGGATGTTCAATCACATCTCCGTCTGCCTGTTGTGAACCGAAAATTCTGGAATTGATCATCATAGAGCGGAAGATGCATTGACGAACCATCCCAGATCCAGAATCTCTTCCGGCTCACAGCTCCCAGAAAATGCCACGTTCCTTCACACCATACTTCGACCCAGGCATGATTGTCATCGCAATGTGCCCAGCGGTGCGCATATACCTGCCTTGCCGGGATTCCGATACTGCGCAGCGCATTTACCGTAAATACCGACTCTTCTCCGCAGCGTCCGATCCCGTTTCGATACACGGCCTCTGCAGAGATGGTACGGTCATCCGTTGCCTGATAAGTGGCTTCTTCGGCACACCAGTAATTTGTTTCCAGAATCGCTGCTTCCATCTGTTTTCCTGCAACTCTCTCCTGTAACTGTGCGTAAAATAAAGGTCTGCAGGAAGTAATTCCTTCGGTATTGACACGGTGGAATACCACATTGTCCAGAAAAATCTCATCCGGAATCCGGGTTTCTCCTTTCCAGATCTGTTCTTTTCTTAACTGTGCACCATGTGCTGCAAACTCTCGAAACATCTCGTAGGAATAATCTGCCACATCACTAAACGGCATATTGGCGTATAAATATTTTAAAAGCAGTGCAATATCTGCCGGCTCTGCATGAATCCTGGCCTCAATCTCTTTTCCTGCTCTCTCAAATTTTTCCGTGAAAACAGCAAACTGCCTCCGGATATTTTCTTCTGTCTCTTTTAAAAACATGTCTCTTCTCCTCCTGCCAACAGATAATACAAGCTGGATGTTCCCGCAGCAGTCGCTCCCTGCGGCTGTCCCTGGTACAACGGATTGTCTGTCCATGCGGTTCCCGCGATATCCAGATGGATCCACGGACGTCCTGGGCAAACGCTGAATGAACAGACCTGCGTGATCGTTCCGCAGTAATCCCGTCCCATATTTTTGATATCCGCAATTCTTACTTTCGATCATCTGTTTCTGTTCTTCAAAAATCGGAAGTCTCCAGTAGCGTTCTCCGCTTGTCTGTGCTGCCTTTAAAAATGCTCCGCAGAACGCATCGTCATCTGATAACAATCCTGCTGTGGAAAATCCAAGCATTCCCACAACTGCACCAGTCAGTGTCGCAATATCGATCACCCGGTCTGCATGCTCATCCTTCACCATATATGCCATAGCATCGGCAAGGATCAGACGACCTTCCGCATCCGTATTACAGATTTCAATCTTCTTTCCGCCATAGGAACCGATCACGTCTCCCGGAACCAGCGCAGACGGCTGATCCTGTTTTCACACATTGGGATTACGCCGGTTACATTGACCTTGACCTGATTTGCTGCAAGTGCATAAATTGCCGCCGCAACTGCCGCACCGCCTGCCATATCGCCTTTGATCCCCATCATGGATCCTGCCGGTTTCAGACAGTACCCGCCGGTATCACAGGTCACTCCCTTTCCAACCAGTCCGGTTACCGGTGCCTCTTCGTCCCCACGATAGCGCATTACCAGCATACACGGTGGATTCTCACTGCTCTTTCCCACACTGGTCAGCGCTTCCATGCCCATTGCATTTAATTTACTGTATACGATCAATTCACATTCTACAGATGTTTCTTTCATATGCTCCATGATCTCTCTTGCAAAGTCCATCGGATGAAACAGATTTCCCGGTGCATTCACCATATTTCTTGCCCAGCTCTGTGCCTCTGCCAGAGAAATCCCCTGTTTTAATTCCCCCTGTGCTGCCGGATACAGATTTTCATCGATTCCAGTCAGTGTCACATCCGGAATTTCTTTCGGTTCCTCTCCCGGAAGACAGATTTCATAAGCTCCGGTATAAATTCCTTCGATCACGGCGCTGACTGCCCGCACACCTGCTGCTTCAAGAAACGGACGGATGTCCATCTCATACGCCTTGATCCCCATTCCTTTCACCGCGCCGGCTGCTCCTGCGGACAGTTCCTGAATGTTACGGATCGTAAGCGGTTCCTTCCCCTGTCCGATATAAACCGTCAGATTCTCATCCAGACCGCCCACTCTGGATACTGCCTGATAATCTGCTGACACGTATGTCAGATTTTCTGCCTCTTTTTTTCCGATAAATACCACCCGTACGGATGCCTTTTTTTGTTCTGCTAATACAATCACGTTCGTCATCCTCCTTCTATGTCAAATGTTTGAATCCTTTTCCTGCTACTTTTTCCGCTTCTGTAATAATCACCAGTGCTTTGTCATCCACTTTGTGGATCCGCTTCTGCAAAAGCTCGCATTCCTTCTTTTCTGACACGCACATCACCACACGCTGTACCTCACTGGAATAACCGCCTTCTCCTTTTAATACGGTCACGCCGATCTTCCTGTCCAGAAATACCTGACGTACCTTATCGGTAGATTCGGCAATCACGATCATCAGATTTTTTGCATCTGCATTCTCCAGCATATGATCCATGAACATTCCCGAAATATACACCGTCACAACCGCATATAATAAGCTTTCAATATTACGATATACCATTGCAGAGGCAAGTACAACCGCAATATTCAATCCCGAGATCCAGGCGCCTACCTGAAACTGCGGATTGCATTTCTGCATGATCAGTCCCAGAAGAGAAATGCCCCCGGTGTTGGACTGTCCCATATGCACCAGCGCCAGACCGATCCCCATCATGCTCCGCAAAACATAGCCGCCAGAAGAGGATTTCCTTTGTATACCGGAATCCTGACGATCACCAGATCTGTCACAATGGAGAGCAGAGCGGTAGACGCAGGGTGCGAAACACGAAAGAACGCGGAAAATATTTTTGACCACAATGATCAGAAGCAGCGGAATATTAAATACAAAGACAAACAGACCGATCGGACATCCTGTCAGATAATTGATCAGGATCGCAATGCCGCTTGCCCCTCCGGGTGCAATCTTGTGCGGCGCCGCAAAGCTGTTGATTCCAACCGCATAAATAAAAACGCCTGCCAGATTTAACAGCACACAACGATGATGGTCTCTTTTTCTGTCTTCCAGTTTTTTGCTTCCACCTTGAACCTCCTGTAGAAAAGGGATGTCTGAAAACCTGTATCCCTATACAAATTTCCAGAACATCCCCTTCTTTTAATATTGAATACAAATCATCTGATGTCCGTCTACTTTTTTTACCGAAAATTTAACGTATTTGCCTTCCTGAACAAAAGAAAGCGGCGTTTCATCCGGAACACTTCTGACTTCTTTTACCTGTTTTCCATCTGTATTTACCTGAATTTCCAGATCATACAAAGGAATCTTGTCTTCTACGGTATAGATGTCTTCCGATCTCTTCTCCGTAATATAATGCAGGATATGCAGAACATCTCTGTTTTTCTCTTCCTGCGCATTCAACTGAATATTCAGTGTAGACGGGCCTTCATATCTGACCAGCTTTTCTCCGATGAAATATTCCAGCGCATCTTTCACCATCAGCTTGCACCATCTTGCCGCATTTTTACGGTACAGTGCAAAAACCGGGTGGGAGAAATACAGCGCATTGTTCCAGATCGTCACCTCCGGGCTTCCCACTTTCCCGGAAGACGGTGCATGCTGGTGTGAACAGAAGGTGTTTCCTTTTCTGTCAAAATACGGCTCTATCTTATCCATAAGCACTTCTGCATGTACCGGTTTTACATCATATCCTCTCAAGTACATGACAAACTCTTCTTTTGGCAGATCTTTTCCGATCACGTCATTCGGCATCACAAATTCTCTGTAATATTCCGATTCCTTCTCAAATGCCACACCGTAAATGCTCTCACTTCCGTCTTTTGGCAGACAGGAATCAAAAGAACCGATCACATGACCACCCTGTGCCAGATATGCTTCCATCTTCTGTTTCAGATCTTCATTATGATAAATGCAGTCCGGAAGAATCACTACCTGATAATCATCCAGCGGCATCTGACTGTCAATAATATCAAACTGATAGCCCAGCTCCTGCAGGATACGCACCGTTCCGATCAAAGATGGTGACAGAACAGAATCCTTTGCATCCTCCGGATAGAATTCCTCCGGTGTGATCACTGCGATCTCCGTCCGTGCTTTGACATCCCGGCAATACGGCTCTTTTTCCTCTACGCTTTTGTAAACATTCCCGATCAGGTCGTAAGCGCCTTTGGAGAGCACACCTCTTGGATGAAGCTGATCTCCGATGGAGCATCCTGCTCCCACTGCCAGCATATGGAAACATTCATATTCCAACGCTGCCTGATTTTTCAGAGAATGGAAATCTCCCCAGTATGTATGGAATTTTCCGGTCATTCCAATCATCTCTTTTCCGAGATTACGGCATATCTGCTGGTTGCCGGGAAGTGATCATATCCCCAGCCGCCGCTTGGCAGAGATTCCAGCTCCAGATGGCTGTATTCTTTAAAACTGTTCTTGCTTCTTGGTCCCACATGAGATCCATTGTAAAAGATCGTTGCCTCCGGCGCCATGCTGTGGATAAATTCGCTGATCTCCGTCTTAAATTCATCCAGCATATGCTCTGCGTACCGCATCCGTTCCACTTTGGATTCGGTATCCATTCCAAGCTCCTGCATCTTCCTCACACAATGCTCACACTTGCAGTCTACCTGGAACAGAATATCCATAAAAATTCCATCCAGATTTTCCACGCCGATCACCTCGATCATATCCTGAAGCTGATCCTTGAAAAATTGTCTGTAACCGCTGTTCAGACAGATCGTGTGATAAAAATGCGGCGCCGGAACTCCCTGGGTATCAATAAATTCTCCATTTTCATCTACTGCAAGCCACTCCGGATGCTCGCGCATGATTCTTCCATCCCACTGTGCAGTTGTATAAACCGGCACTTTGATCCCTCTCTTATGACACGCCTCGATCTGCTCCAGTAAAAAGTTTTTGTTCTTCAATCCCGGGTGGATGAGCTCCGGAAATTTTTTTTGACGGATAGTACAGCCATCCATGATGACATCTTGCAAAACATGTAATGGAATCTACATGTGCTTCTTCCAATGTTTTTGCAAATTCTTCTTTGTCAAAATCTGCTGCGATATCCGGTATGTACTCACTTGTATGAAAATCCAGATGCACCTGTCTGTATCTGATCTTGCTCATTTTATTTTCCTCCTCATGCCTATTCTTTCACAGCTCCCGCTGCCAGACCGCCTTCTACTTTTTCCTGGAATAACAGGTAGATCACAAGCGGAACAGCAACTGTGATCACGATTGCCGCCATCAGCGGGCCATAATCACTTCCACGCTCTCCGTTGAAGTTCAACAGTCCCAGTGCGATCGGCTTTAAGTTCTTGTCATTGATGAACAGAAGCGGGAACAGAATGTTGTTCCATGCACCCAGGAAGTTAAAAATAGAAATCGTGGAAATTGCCGGTACTGTCATCGGCAGCATCACATTTTTATAAATCTGGAAATAGGTTGCTCCGTCGATCAGAGCTGCTTCTTCCAGAGAACGGTTCACACCCTTCATAAAGTTGGTCACGACCAGAATACTGAACGGAAGGCTGAATGCCACATAGATCATAACCAGAGCCGGGATATTATTTTTCAGATTCAGCGCTCCGATAATGTAAGAAACCGGAACAAGTACAGTATGTACCGGAACCATCATTCCCAGCATAAAGAATAACAGTAAAAATTTGTTGCATTTAAAATCAAATCTGGACAGTACGTAGGCTGCCATTGTAGACACGATTGCAAGTACGATTACTGTCGCTCCTGCCTGAATCAAACTGTTTAAAAAGTAGTGACTCATGTTGGCACTTGTCCAGGCTTCCACATAGTTGGACCATTGCGGAACTTCCGGCCAGGAGAATGGTTTCGCAAAAAATTTCTACTTTTGTCTTAATGGAAGACAAAAGGGTAAACAACATCGGGGTTGCAAACATCAGTGCTGTCAAAATCAGCAGAATATACATGATCACACTCTGCAGCGTAATTTTCTTACGAGTTTTTTACTTTCTTTTTCATGTGTTCTTCCCCCTACTCCGCTTTCTTTCTGCTTGTGATCAGATTGCTTCCAACCGTACCCACAATACAGATCACCATGATGATGATTCCGATCGCGCTTCCTACTCCGTAATGGTTGTACTTAAACGCCTCATTGTACATCAATGTTGTCGGAAGGTTGGTCAGACCATTCGGTCCGCCTCCTGTCATGGCAAATACAAGATCGAATACTTTGACAGATCCGATGATATCCATCAGGATACACATTGCCAGGATCGGTTTCAGCATCGGAACTGTGATCTTAAAGAATTTCTGGATCGATGTTGCTCCATCAATCGCTGCCGCTTCATATACATCATCCGGGATGGTCGTCAGACCGGCTAAAATAATAACCATGTAATAACCAACACCTGCCCAGACATTGACAAATACGATCGTATTCATCGCTGTTGCAGGATCTACCAGCATGGCATCACCAGATCGCTGAGTCCGATCACTTCCAGCAGAGAGTTGAAAGATCCGGTCGGCATGAAGATGAAATACCACATCAGACCAACTGCAGTCAGCGGGAATACAGTCGGTACGAAGAACAACGCCTTAAAGATCCTGTAGCCTTTACACTTTGTATTGATCGCAACTGCCATCAGAAGTGCGATCGGGGTATGACAGATCACACTGATGATGACCAATTCTTGCCATGTTCTTTAAAAGAAAGAATAAAATCTGTCAATTTGAT
>ENA-OQAN01000838-OQAN01000838.1-human-gut-metagenome-genome-assembly--contig:-NODE-838-length-14836-cov-1.857842_pt1 | contig 14836 bp, 17 predicted proteins | sample MGYA00242735_ERZ504527 | MGnify/ENA primary metagenome ERZ504527 (study PRJEB26092, sample SAMD00036230) | human gut metagenome | host: Homo sapiens | study: EMG produced TPA metagenomics assembly of...
ATCACGGCATTCACATCACAGCTGAGCTTCTGACCGGGATTGCGCGCCAATTTCAGTGTCTCGGCGGAAAGCACGAACGATACGACCAGCGCTACCGCCGAGGCGATCAGCATGACTAGATACGTCCATGTCGCGGTATGCCGCCAACCGCGCGGCTTCGTATAATCATCGTCGAGAGTGGCTTCGGCAACCTGTTCGCCGGAAAAATCGCTCATCGTGCATCCTTGAATCAAAATACAAACGTTGTCATCGCCTAGTTTACGCGGTATTGTGCCGAGTCGCGCCAAAAACAGCTTACGATGGATACATGATTCGCGTAGGCACTGCGGCACCGCCCGCTGAAGGTTGGGACATTCACTGCCATACCGTTTTTTCCGACGGTACGGAAACGCCGCGTGCGTTGTTGCAGGAAGCGAGAGCATTGCGATTGCATGGTGTTGCGATTGCCGATCATGACACGACCTCCGGTTGGCAGGATGCGTTGGCTGCTTCGCGGGAGGTCAGATTGCCGTTGTTACGCGGTACGGAAATCACTGCCGTCGATGAGAGCGTATCCGTGCACATGCTCGCATTCCAATATGATCCGCTGAACGCCGATATCAGCGAGATGTTCGCGTCCACCCGCGAGGCGCGACTGCGTAGAACCAAGCGCATGGTCGAACTGATGGCGCAGGATTTTCCGATTACGTGGGATGATGTGCTCGCGCAGGTGCGTGAAGGCAAACGCACCACGATAGGCCGGCCGCATATCGCCGACGCATTGGTGGCTGCCGGCGTATATGAAACACGATCCGACGCTTTCGCCGATGCGGTGAGCGCAACGTCGAAATATTACATTCCCACGCCATCACCGACCACGCACGACGTGGTGGCCGCGGTCAAGGGTGCGGGCGGGGTGGTGGTTATCGCCCACGCCGGAGACCCCGGCGCAATCGGGCATTACTGACCGACCGGCAAATCGAATCTCTCATCACCGAAGGCTTGGACGGTTTGGAAGTGTGGCATCGCGGCAATCCATCAGAACAGCGTGAACGTCTGCTCACCATTGCGCGCCGGCACGACCTGCTGGTGACTGGCGGATCCGATTGGCATGGTAAAGGCAAGCCGAACGCGCTGGGGGAGAACCTCACCAGCGACGAAACGGTTCAGGAAATCATCAATCGAGGCGTCCGCTTGAGCAAAGAATCGTCGAAGGCGAAAATAAAAAACCGAAACGCAATCATCGACGCGTAATTGAGATATGAAACCAGAAACGAGTTGATCGCCCAAAATGGAAAAGCCAGGCGCGAACGTCTGGCTTTTCTTGTGACGTCGAAAACGTGTGTTTCAGTTCGAAGCTGAAATCTGGTGATGCGAACGGGTCAGAGGTTGCCGAAACCGACGGCGTGCTTGGTTTCGGAACCGATGATGGCGTAGCCGAGCGAGCTGCCGGCACCACGATGCGACGACCCTTGTCGTCCGTCAGATTGATGGTCTTGCCGTTCTCCACGCGTCGGCGATGGCCGCGTTGACCTCATCGGCGCTCTGTTCGGTGCTGAAGGTGACGGTGCGGGCCACATTCTGAATGCCGAGTTCAATATCCATGGATGCTCCTTCGTGATAATGCGCAATGCATGCGCACGTGTATGTACGGGTTATGTGCGCCTATTCTACGCGTAGCTTCTCATCGGTGGCGTCTTCCGCTCCCACTGATTGATCTGCGCCTGCGCTTTCTGCATGGTCGCCTCATCTCGCTCCAACAGTGGAATGAGTACTGTCGCGGCCTCGCTGTGCGATGCGGGAATCGATTCTTCGTTCGTATCGTCGTTGTCGTCGGCCGTTTCCAGCCTGCTGATTACCATGGTGGAACTTGACGGCATGGATTCGTGCCGTTCTTTTGCGGAATGTTCCGGAATGAAAGTGCTGACCGAGGTCGCCTCATGTTCATTCGTATTGCCGGACGGTGCTTGTGATTGCTGGGTTCCGGCCGGTGCGAACGCTTCCGTCGCGTCGTTGACGATTTCCTTCGTCTTGCGGACCGGCTGGGAGCCGGTCACGTCGAAATCGCCGGTCGCGTCGAAATCGCCAGTGGAATCATCCATATCCACAGCGTCAACATGACGTTCGCCGGTCGTGTCGGAATCATTCTGCTGTGCGGCCGCGTTACGGCGACGCTCCGATTCGTTCAGCAACGTGCCTACGGTGATTGTGCTCGGCGGGCGCTGGGGGCGATCCTTGGACTCCTGCTTCGTTTCAGTTTGCACGCGATTCTTCGCTGTGGCAACACCCAACTGGTGGGCCAGGCGTTCCACCTGCGCCTTGAATTGCATAATCTTGGCGTTGTCTGCCTTGTTCAAAGCGGAAATAAAATCGCCGACCTGCTCCATCTGCAGCCACAGATTGGCCCGCAGCATAATCAGATCATCCAAACGATTGCCCAACATGCGACCGTATGCGGAAAGCAAGGCATTGCGGTGGTTCTCGTCAAGCTTGGCGAAAATCCAAGCCAAATCGCGGGCAGGATCGTTGACCTGCATATCCTGCCAATTCGTGACCGCGGTGATGGACGAACCGGAAAAAAGCACATCGCCGTCACGCAACCCGCCATGCACCGGGCAAGTGGAGAACGACCACAGGCCGTCGGTCTCAAGAATATTCGCCCAACTAGTGGTGATCTCCTGCGGAACATGACCAGCCTGACGCAGCGCTTGATCCAAGCGGTCAGCTGAGCGCGAATCTGGCCGGTGACAAACGTCGGATAGCCCGCTTCCTGCAGGAAGTCGGGACGAAGGCGATGAATCGCGCCCAAAGCGGTGCCTACGCTGGAACAATCATCCAAAGTCAGCAGCTCCAACGGCCGCGCCTGACCCACATGGTGGGTGGCCACCAGCACGGACGTATCTCCAGTGGCGGAATGCTTCAAATCGCCGTTTGAAAAAGCTACTATGCTATCGACGGCAAAACCCAATCCGCCTAATTCGCGGGCTTGCGAGAGCGTCTGCGCAGCGCGCACGCGACCGGCAAGACGCTTACGGCCTTCAGGCGTGTTGGATGCGAACACGTCATACAGCTTGCCCGCTGCATCCTGAACCACGGCATGGTCGACGCCGTACCCCTCGTCGGTCGGGTTGGTCTGTTCGCTGGCACGCGCGCCCGCAATGGCGGCGTTCGGCATCGCCGCACTCGTCAGGGCAGCCATCATAAATTTGCTTCGTTCGGTCACAATTCCAACCTTAATACACAATAGGGGCGAAGCGTTGCCGACTTGCCAGTAAACTGCAGGTGAACCGCGGGCAAATCGTCACATGGCGACGGCAATCTGCCACAATGGAACGTATGAGTGCAACAGCGGAAGAGATTCTTGACGGATTGGATGAGGCGCAAAGGGCGGCCGCAACGGCCGTGGACGGTCCAGTGCGCATCATCGCGGGCGCGGGCGCGGGCAAGACGCGAACCGTTACCCGCAGAATCGCCTATGCGTGCGCCACCAAAGCGTGGAATCCACAAAGCACGATCGCAGTCACATTCTCCGTCAAAGCGGCGGCGGAAATGCGTAGCCGCCTATCGAAACTCGATGTCGCAGCCGACGTCAAAGCAGCCACCTTCCACTCCGCGGCCCTCCATCAGCTACGCCAAGTGTGGCCGGACGTATGCGAGGGGCCGATGCCGTTCATTTCCAGAAATCCACGTGAACTGGTGGAGCGCTCGCTGCGCCGCGTCACCACCTTCCAAGTGGATGACGACACCATACGTAACTTGCAAGCGGAAATCAACTGGTGCAAAATCTCACTGATCGCACCGGAAGATTACGCGCGGGTTTGCGCGGCAACGCATCGACAGCCGCCATCAGCCTCGAACCAAGCCAATTCGTAGACGTATACAAAGCGTATGAGGCAGAAAAAACCAACCGCAACGAAATCGATTTCGACGATATTCTGCTGATCGTTTGTCATCTGATGGAAAGCGACGAGGAAGTGGCCTCAGCTATCCGCTCCAACATCAGATGGCTTACCGTCGACGAGTACCAGGACGTTTCGCCATTGCAGCACCGTCTGCTCACCCGATGGCTCGGCTCAAACCGCAATATTTGCGTGGTGGGCGATCCGGCGCAGACCATCTACTCGTTCGCGGGCGCAAGTAGCTACAGTCTGCTCAACTTCGATTCGGAATTCGGTCCGCTCACCGCTGACATCAATCTGAACAACGACTACCGTTCCACGCCGCAGATCGTCAACTATGCCAATCGTGTGCTTGCGGCATCGCCGCAACGGGCCGATTATCTGAAGCTCAGCTCTGAAAGGAGCAAAGGACGGAGGGTCGTGGAAACCATATATGGCAGCGATTGGGAGGAAGCGCAAGGTGTGGCGGCGCGCATCCGCAAACTGGTGGATGCGGGGGAGTCGCCGGCCGATTGCGCGATTCTCACCAGAGTCAACGCGCAGCAGAAAATCCTGTGCAAGGCATTGGCCGAACAGCATTTGAGATATCGCGTGCGCAGGGATAGCGGATGGCAGAATTCCGCACTTTCCGACGACACGCAGACCAGACTGGCCATGTTGGAGGCATTGGGCGTCGGCGCGGATCTGAGCGGCGTGACCATTTCCACTATCCACGCGTCCAAAGGTTTGGAATTCAAGCACGTGTTCCTTATCGGCTGCTCGGAAGGACTCATACCGTATGGGTTGCCGCAGGATGACGACGTGCTTGAGGAGGAACGCCGGCTCATGTATGTGGCCGTGACGCGCGCCGAAGACACGCTTGACGTCTCATATGCGCGTACCCGTGAAGGCAATGAGGGTGAAAGGGCACGACGGGTGTCGCGCTTCTTCCGCTGATACTGCTAACGGAATAGCGCGATTACTCGGCGTCGGTATCGTTGTTGCTGCCGGATTCTGCGGAATCGTCAGAGTCGCTGCCATTGGTATCGGATTCGCCGCCCCTGTGCTCTTCCTCGTCAAGCAGCTTGCTGAGTTCGGCATCCCAATCGATGGTCATGCCATCGGCGTCGCCAAGGGGCTGCGACGCCATATCGGTGGCATTGGAAGCGGCGAACGTCGTATTTTCCGTGTTTTCCGACGATCCGTTGTTCTGCGACTGTGAGGTGTTGTCATCGTCATCATTCGGCAGTTGCGGCAGTAGATCGGGATGTGACCATTTCGCGTCTCGTGCCTGCGCGCCTTCCGTAGCGCAGATGTTATCCCACAATGCGGCCGCTTCACGCATGCGCTTCGGGCGTAATTGCAAGCCGATCAGGCTTTCGAAGGTGCGTTCCGCAGGACCTCCGATGGCGCGCTCGCGGCGGAGCATCTCACGAAGCTGTTCGATATGCGGAATATGAGCCATGCCGGCGCGCCACACTACGGTGTCTACCCAACCCTCTACCAAGGCGAGCAGATTCTCCAGCGATTTCATGGCCTGCTGTTGTTCAGGCGTGTCGGGGAACGCCACCTTGGTGATGTTCACCGCGTCTGCCATGGAATCCGGGTCGACGGACTGCGCATCGCGGATCTGCTCCTCCATGGCGTCCAAATCGATATTGGTACCACGGGCATACTTGCCCAACAGCGCCTCGAAACGTGGCATCAGCCACGGCACGGAAGCATACAGGCGCGAATGGGCGAGCTCCTGCAATGCAAGATAGCTCATCACCTCGGTCACGTCGATCTCCAAGGATTTGGCGTATTCGACGACGTTCTGCACGATCAGGCCGCCAGCCGGATTCTTCAGCAGCGAAATACCCTGGTCAAAACTGCCACGCACTTCATGCGACAGATCGCCGGCGGCGCGTCCCAGCTGCATGGCAAACGACGTGTTGCGACGAAACGCATCAGCTTTGCCGGATCCTTCATATCATCGGGAATCGGAATCTGCACCGGACCGGCGAAAATGCCGGAAATTTCCGTATGGAATTCGGAATCGCCGAAACGCTGTGACAAAATCGAAGCCAGAGCGTCGCTCATCGACTCGGCAATCGGGGATGCAAACTGCGCCCAGGAATCGATGCATCCTTCCACCCAGCCTGCGCGGGTAAGCACCTGCGTTTCGCCTTGCGCGGGGTTGAATTCGCAAGCGGTGTCAAGCCACAGATTCGCCTCGCTGATGGCTCGCCGGGCCATCTCGCCGTACTCCGCGCTCACACTGGTTTCCGATCCTTCGCCATTGGCCTGCTGCAATGCCAATGATTTCGCCAGTTTGACGTTGATTGGACCTTCCTCGGTGATGTGCTGGATGTCTCCGAAAGTGTTGAGCCCGCCCGCAGTGAACGCCTGCATCATCGACCTGACCTCGGCCGGCTTGGGAAGCTTGCTCACATCCTGACTCATCAACTGGTCGCGCAACTCCTCCGGCATGTTGGAAAACTGGTTCCATGCCATCTCGCCTTGAATTGGTCCGAAACAATCGATAAACCATTGGCGGATCGCGTTCTCGTCCATGCCGGCCCTGCCTTTTCCTAAGCGTTTTTTTCAAGTTTGGTTGGTTCCATACTATGCTATGGGAGGTATGCCCAAGATGAAGGAAACACGACGAATTCACGGCAAAAACACACGTAGCGGCGCTCCGGGACGTGTCAAACGATGGCTGATAGGCGCGGAAGGTTGGCTGTCCGCGCGTTCATGGCGTTATCTTGCAGGACCGTTGGTGGCGGTACTGTGCGTATTGGTGTTGATTATGCCCAGCGCGTATGTGGTGCAGGTGCCCGGCCCGACGCAGAATGTGCTCGGGGAGGTTTCCGGCAAGCAGGTCATCGCCGTTTCCGGTGCGAAAACGTATAAGGATTCAGGCCAACTGCTGTTGGTCACGGTCAATGCTTCAGGTGTGCCAGGGTACCCGGTGTCGAACGCGCAGGCATTGGTGGCGTGGGCCGATTCGAAATCCACGGTGATGCCTCAGGAAGCGGTGGTTCCTGTTGGGCAGACCGCAGAGGAATACAAGCAGTCCAGCGACAAGGAGATGACGTCATCGCAGGATTCCGCCACCGCAGCGGCGAAAAAGTTCCTGGAAGAGCATGGTTATGACGTGTCCGGCATGAAGGTGTCCATGCATGTGGACGACATCGGCGGGCCGTCGGCGGGCATGATGTACACGCTTGGTCTGATCGACAAGGTGACCGGTGAAAAACTTCTGGGGGTAAGATCATCGCGGGAACGGGCACTATGAACGACAAAGGTGAAGTCGGTGAAATCGGAGGCATCCGTTTGAAGATGCTCGGAGCGAAACGCGACGGAGCAACTTGGTTCCTTGCCCCGGAATCCAATTGTTCCAGCGTTGTGGATCATATTCCGGAAGGTTTGAACGTGGTGAAGGTGTCCACTTTGCAGGAGGCGTACGATGCGCTGGTTGCCGTCCGAGACGGCAAGGGTGCATCCCTGCCGCAATGCTCCGCGGAGAGTGACGCATTCCGAGATATAAGAAAAAACAATCTCGCAAAGTGAGCAATTCCACGGTTCGTAACGTATATGTTCGAGCAGTGTTGGTATATTGACGAACGTGAATCAAACGGCATCTGATAACGCTGAAGAATTCGGTTTCCACGCCGGCGACCTGGTACAGGAATGGCTGTGGGACGATGATGTGGACGACTCGATCCGCGCCAAGATCGAGGAGCTGACCGGTGAAGAGCTGGTCGACGAGGACTATGATTCCGCCGTTGATGGCGTGATTATCTGGTGGCGCGACGGCGATGACGAAGACGAACTGTCTGACACCATCGTCGATGCGTATGCGGTCCTCGGCGACGATGGTCCATTGTGGGTGCTCACCCCGAAGCCGGGCGCCCGGGCGCGGCAAGTTCAAGCACCGTGCAGTCCGCCGCGAAGACCGCCGGCATGAATGCAGCCACGCCGCTGACCGTCAGCGGTGACTGGAACGGCATCCGTCTGCGCGCATTCGGCAAAGGCCGCTGATCGTATTCGTTTTACCTGCTTGGCACGCATGGCCAAGGTCGGGCGCTCATATAAAGGCTTGGAATCACACGATTCCGAGCCTTTTTTGCTTGCAGAAGCAGTCGAAGAAGATGTTTCCATGAAATTGTCTATATTGACAAAAGTCATGACTTTGCTGACGTGCACGCGAGATAGTTGGGAATATCAGAAGAGTCGGAACGGCTTATTTTCTGCGGAAACAAAAGGTGGGCGATGAGGGACTCGAACCCCCGACATCCACCGTGTAAAGGTGGCGCTCTAACCAACTGAGCTAATCGCCCGCAAAGCTCTACTTGTACAGTATTCGTTGCCTGCGACAGCTTCAACGTGTGTCGCGCTGCCCAATAGGGGTTCCTTCCATAGTAAATGCGTGAAAAATGGTGTGATTTGAGTGTCGATTCGCTGAATTTTCCACAAGAAAGCCAAAAGCGTCGAATCAATCACGTAGAGTAAGGACGTTGAGTAGTGCAGTAGGAGGTCGATAGCCAATGGCGCAGGAACCTGAATCCGAGAGGAACGCATCGGGGATCGCTCGTACTTCAAAGCGCAAGTGGGGGTATGATTCCGAACAGGTGGACGCTTTTCTTGAGCGTGCGCACATGCTGTACGAAGGTGAGGGAGCGCAACTCACCCAGCATGATATTCAGAATGTTTCTTTCGATTTGGTCAAAGGCGGCTATGTGATCGCCCAAGTGGACGCGGCCCTTGCTCGTTTGGAGCGCGCCGTGGTGGACAAGCAGACCACATGGGAGATTTCGCAGCACGGTCGTGTGGCGTGGAAAGCGCAGACCGAAAGTCTGTTCCGCCAGCTTGACGCCCATTCCAAACGTGAGCACGGCGAGTTTCAAGCCAGGAGAAGGCAAGGAACCGAGCTATGACCGCAAGCAAGTGGATCGCATCGTCGATCAGTGCCTGACGAAGGCCGCTGGCGAGCTCGGCGTTGAGGAAGTGTCGGAAGACGATGCCAAGAAACTTGTCGATCTGAACTCCCAGACCGTGGCGAATGTGATCTTCACCCAGCGCAAGGGCAAGCGTGGCTATGACGAGCGTCAGGTGGATTATTACCTGAACGAATGCGTGCAGCTGCTGACCAGACTCGAATCCTATGCTCGTGTGGCCGACTTCGTGGGCGAGCCTCCGAAAGCGCGATGACCGCAGCCAATCCGTCCGCAACCAGTCTGGCATCCCAAGAGACGCAGGTGGTCTCGCCGTTATTCGCCGTTCCAGCCGTTTCCGCAGAACCTATTGCGCAGCCCGCTCAGGTTCAAAACAGCACTGACTCCTTCGACGCTTTGAATAAGGCGGAACGTGAGATTTTCACCACGCCTGCAACGTCCCCGGTGAGCATTCCGGCCACTCAAACCGCTGCGCCGACGTATGCTCCCGTGTTCCGCCTGTGTTTCAGCCAACCATCAGCACCCCGTCGGCTCCGGTAACTCCGGCAGCTCCTGTAACGCCGGAACCTCAGGCCGCTCCGGTTGCTCCAGCGGCTCCTGTGATTCCAGACACTTCGGTCGCGCATCAGCGGAAGAATCTCACGGCATCACCATGCTCCCGATTCTTCGTTGGCTGCCTTGGCGCAGATGGCCCAGAACATCGACGCTCCCGATCCGGTCGAAGACACGTTCACCCCGCGCATGCCAAGCCTGTCGACGCCGAACCTTCCGCAGGTCAATACCGACTCGATTAATCTCGGAACCTTGCCGACCGTCCCACCCTCCTTCACGCTGGAACCAGCAACCTCCGCAGATCACTCGGCAACGGCAACTCCCGTTGAACCGGCGAAACCGGCAGAGGAAGAGAAGAAGAACGAAACCAAGCCGGCAACCAATCCGATGTTCGAAGCATCCAACAGCAATCTGGATGTCGATATTCCCGACCTGTCGTTCCCCTCTTTTGAATAGGCAATCGCACTGAACAGGCTGACGTGACCGTCAGCCTGTTTTCGCGTTCACACGAATAATCCAAAACAAATACAGGAGCACACGCATAACCCATGCAAACCTCAACCGTAGTCATTCTGGGATCCACCGGATCCATCGGCACCCAAGGACTTGACGTCATCTCCCGCCATCTCGACCGTTTCAACGTGGTCGGACTTGCGGCAGGCGGCTCCCACGTGGAACTTCTGGCCCAACAGGCGGTCCAATTTCACGTTTCGAAAGTCGCCATCTTCAACACAAACGCGGTCCATGCGCTCCAAGATGCGCTAAACCAAGCCGGCGCAAGCCATGTGGAAATCATGGCCGGGCCGGAAGCGGTAATCGCCATGGCCGGATCCGGTGCCGACGTGGTGTTGAACGGCATTACCGGATCCATCGGCCTTGAACCTTCGATTGCGGCACTGCAGGCAGGATCGCAGCTGGCGCTCGCCAACAAGGAATCCGTTGTGGCCGGCGGTCGTCTGCTGTTCGACGCACAGGTTCGTGCGCAGCAGATCAATCCGGTTGATTCCGAACATTCCGCCATCTGGCAATCGTTGCGTTCGGGCACGCACGGTGAAGTGTCGAAACTCGTGGTCACCGCTTCCGGAGGTCCGTTCCGCGGTTGGAAACGCGAGCAGATGACCGACATCACGCCTGAACAGGCGTTGAACCACCCTACTTGGAATATGGGTCCGGTGGTGACCATCAACTCGTCCACGTTGATGAACAAGGGGCTTGAAGTCATCGAAGCGAGCCGTCTGTTCGACGTGCCTCCGAGCCGTATCGACGTGACCGTGCACCCGCAATCCATCGTGCATTCCATGGTGGAATTCCGCGATGGCGCCACCATCGCACAGGCTTCACCGCCTGATATGCGTCTGCCGATCGCGCTTGGCCTATCGGCTCCCGAACGACTTGGCAACATCGCAGCGGCCTGTGATTGGACGAAAGCCGCCATGTGGACGTTCGAACCGCTTGACGATGAGGCATTCCCGCAGTGAGCTTGGCTCGACATTGCTTGGAAGCTTCCGAAAAGCATACGGCCGTGCTGAATGCTGCCAACGAACAGGCCGTTCACGCCTTCCTCGAACATCGCTTGCCATATCTCGGCATCGTCGATACCGTCAAGGAAGTGTTGGACGAAATGGATGCGGAACTGCGCGGCAATCCGCTATTCGCTTCCGTGGAGGAAATGAGCCAACTCGAGCTGGAAGCCCGTCGTCGAGCGACGACTGATAAACAAGTAACGGAAAACGAAACAAAACAAACAGACGAAACGTAAGTGACGCAAGGCTCCCTAAGTCGGGAGCCTTGTTATTGCAAGGATTTGACGTATGCCAGAAATCGAAAAGCCGTTCCGTAAAACCGGTGAGGCAGCCATTAGCGAAAGCCCGCTGCATCCGCGCCGCAAATCGCACCGTATTATGGTCGGTCCCGTTCCAGTCGGTGGGGGAGCGCCAATCTCGGTGCAATCCATGACCAATACGCTGACAGCCAATGTTCCCGCGACATTGCAGCAGATCGCGGAACTGACCGCAGCCGGCTGCGATATCGTGCGCGTGGCCGTACCAACCAGGATGATGCCGACGCATTGCCGGAAATCGTAAGGAAATCACCGATTCCGGTCATCGCCGATATTCATTTCCAAAGCAAATACGTGTTCCAGGCCATTGACGCGGGCTGCGCTGCGGTGCGTGTGAACCCCGGCAACATCCGCAAATTCGACGAGGTTGGCCCTTCCATTTGCAAAGCCGCCACGGACGCGGGCATTTCGTTGCGCATTGGCGTGAACGCGGGCTCGCTCGATAAGGAACTGTATGCGAAATATGGCGGTCCGACGCCGGAGGCACTGGTTGCGTCCGCCATGAAGAAGCGCGCATGTTCGAAGACGTCGGCTTCCATGATTTCAAGATTTCCGTCAAGCATCATGATGTGATCACCATGGTGGAAACGTATCGTCTGCTCGCTTCCAAGGGTGATTGGCCGTTGCATCTTGGTGTCACCGAAGCTGGACCGGCATGGCAGGGCACCATCAAAAGCTGTTTGGCATTCGGTGCGCTGCTGGCTGAAGGCATTGGAGACACGATTCGCGTTTCGCTGTCGGCACCGCCCGTCGAAGAAGTGAAAGTCGGGTGCAAGCTGCTGGAATACATGGGATTGCGTCCGCGCAAGTTCGACATTATCTCCTGCCCGAGCTGCGGTCGTTCCCAGGTTGATGTGATTCAGTTGGCCAATGCGGTGACCGAAGGTTTAAAGGATGTGACCGCGCCGATTCGCGTGGCTGTTATGGGCTGCATCGTCAACGGTCCGGGCGAGGCCCGTGAAGCCGATTTGGGTGTGGCATCCGGCAACGGCAAGGGACAGATTTTCATCAAGGGCAAAGTCATTCAAACCGTGCCGGAAGACCAGATTGTGGAAACGCTGCTGGTCAAAGCGCAGGAGATCGCCGCGCAGATGGAAGCGGACGGACAGGTGCCCGTCAACGCCACAGGACCGGTGGTGGTGCCGGTGGCGCAAGGTAATTGTTGATTTCGCTGACCGCGGGCGGTCGATTGCAGATTGTGATCGGCCGCCCGCTGGTTTTGCTGGTTGTCGATTGCCATTTCAGCTGGAGTCGGTACAATGAACGGCGTGTCAGATCAGGAACGTCAGTCAGTCATGTCCAGCGCGGAGAGCCAATCCAGTCAGTGGACGAGGGGCAGACGGCTGATGTCAGTCTGCTATCTTCATCATCCTGCTGGGCATTCTGGTGTCGGTATCCAATTTGACGGCATCGTCATGGAAGTACGAGCCAACCGGTCAAACCATCGAAACGTTATCATCCGACACGGCAGTGACCTTCGATAATCCTTCCGGCAAAACCCTTGCCAAACGAGGCGATTACGAAGTGACGCAACGATATGTCACCATTGAGGCGAAACAGCGTCAACCGGTGAAATACAACAGGTCAAAGTGTTGATTCGAGAGCCGAAAGACGCGGGAAACAATCGGCCCGGCGTGGTGTTCATGCATGGTGCCGGATATGGTACCTGTGACAACTCATTTGGAGACATGGCCACCGATCTCTCATCCGCAGGCTTCGTGACGGCCGTGCCCGACAAGCCGGTATGGTCCACCAACGATGCGACCCGTGATTACCCGGCTCCGCGGCCATTTACGATCAGGTCATCACCATGTTGCGTGATCTCGACAACGTTGACGCTTCGAATGTCGGCATTTACGCGACTTCCGAAAGCACCTGGATTTCCTCATATCTGCTGGATCAAGACCCCGACGTGGCATTCCAGGTGTTGCTGAGCCAATGGTGTATTCGCCACGACATTCGTTGGGATTCCTTGCCGCACAGGATTTCGCGCTGGTCGGAGCGCATGATGGATACCAGTCCATTGTGCGCCGCGCGTTCAACATCGATGCGGAATTGTTCGGCCTGACCAATCTCGACCTCGACACGTTGAATCCCCAAGCCTATTCCATTCCCACGCTTGTGGCATACGGCACCAAAGATGTGATGACCGCACAGGTGAAGCACGGAGAAAATCATCGATATGGCGCATAAGGCGGGCAATTGGGACGTGACCGTGCGCACATATCCGATCGCCAACCATGTGCTCCGGCTTGGCGACGAATCCAACAGCGGCACTCCGTTCGCCGACGCCTACGTGGATGATGTAATCAGTTGGGCTGTCGGCATCACGCGGGGACTGCAGCAGACCAGCGAGCGTGTGGCCGGTACCAACTTGTATCAGTCGATTGCGGTGCCGTTGGAATTGCAGGCGAACAGCGGGCTGACCATTTATCTCGTGGTGCTGCATGCCAGCATGGTGCTGTTGCTGCTGGTGATCGCCGTGCTGTGGCTGATTGTGCTCGTACGTAAGATTTGGGCGCATGCGCATCGACGCCGATATGTGTTGGGGCTGAGACCTGTGTTCAAAAATGCGTTGATTACGCTTGCCGTTGCCACCATGGCACTTTTGTGCTGTTTGGTGCAGGATTGGGCGAAGTGGTTATGGGCGTGGTCAAGCTAGCGTGGGGTGGCGCTCCCGCCGAGGATCCGGGCATGATGTATTGGAGTTGGCCGGTTATTCAATGGTGTGTGTTGTTGTGGTGTGGGCGTGGTCTCGCGTGTTCGTGCGTCTTATCGAGGAGGCGACGAATCGTGGTCTTGCACAATGGCCACCGCGTAAGGGGGCTATAGGCGCGATTGTGAGTGGCCGCCAGCCGGTGCTCGCGTCGACGAGGTTCGGCCGTGTGATGTTTTGGATCACGGCGGTCACCATGCTGTATGTGCTGTTGGTGTTCGCGTTCTGGGGATTGTTTATTTACTGATATCGCGGGAGAGTGCGGCTGGCGCGAGAACGTGCGGAAAGTATAGATAGTTCAGTTAAGAAAACGAGTCGAGGCGAAGGAGGTGTGTGAATGCCGTTGTATCAGGACGAGGGTGTGGTCTTGCGTACCGTCAAACTTGGCGAAGCTGATCGTATCGTCACTTTGCTGACACGTGACCATGGCAAAATCCGTGCCGTCGCCAAAGGTGTGCGTCGAACCAAATCGCGTTTCGGAGGTCGTTTGGAGCCTTTCATGCGCGTCTCGTTGCTTATTGCGGAAGGGCGTTCGCTTGATGTGATTTCCCAAGCCGAGTCGGTGTCGGCGTATGCGAGAGGCATCTGCACCGATTTCAAGGCGTATACCGCAGCGAATGTGATTTGCGAAACCGCTGACAAGCTGGTGGTGACGGAGCAGGAGCGTTCCGTGGCACAGTATCGGCTGGTGTTGGGAGCGTTGAATGCCCTTTCCAAGCATGCGCATGAGGCTGCTGCGATTGGCGATTCCTACGTGATGCGTGCTCTTGCGATCGCTGGCTGGACGCCGCGTTTGCGTGCCTGCGTGGTGTGCGGGGAGCCGATTTCTGCTGATCGTCCATGGTTCTTTTCGATTTCCGCGGGTGGCCTGATGTGTTTGACCGATCATATTCGTGAATCGTTTGACGTTTCGTGGAATGCGATCTGCCAG
>ENA-OQAN01000839-OQAN01000839.1-human-gut-metagenome-genome-assembly--contig:-NODE-839-length-14822-cov-2.451854_pt1 | contig 14822 bp, 14 predicted proteins | sample MGYA00242735_ERZ504527 | MGnify/ENA primary metagenome ERZ504527 (study PRJEB26092, sample SAMD00036230) | human gut metagenome | host: Homo sapiens | study: EMG produced TPA metagenomics assembly of...
CTCGGTATGGGGGATTGGGGTTCTCCCCAAAGTGCGTTTGGATATCCAAACGCTATGCTTGCAAAACCAGTCGCATCCGGTTTCGTCCCCTCTGAACCAGTCGTTTTTCTGAATCATTCATTTTCCTTGATTTTGCTCAACCCATCCAGTGTGGTACAGATGATATGGAGTCTGTCAGCCATGCTGATCTCCGTGTTCATCGTCCCGGTGGTCTCTTTTCCGCAGACAACCACCATCCTGCACCGCCTTAATATCTGGTGGGACATTCTCCGCATGGCCTGCATATCCTCTGCATCCCCGTCATCAAGGAATGGGGAAAAGCTGTACTGCGGGCAGATCGGCACATATCCCAGTTCGTAGACTTCCGGCAGTACCGCTGTACTTTGGTCTTTCCTTCTTCTGCAGAACAGCAGACATAAGCAAGTGCCTGTTCCAATACGACCATCTCCTTTCCTGGCCGGACAGGTTTCCTCTGCCCGGCGTTTTTCCAAAAAGAAACACCCACAAAACATTCCGCTCTGTGGATGTCTTGTGGACATCTGGATTCTTTTCTTCTCTTTTTCAGATGTCTGCCAGACATCCGGCTACTGTGGTTCTTTGTTTTCCGCTTCTTCCCCAGCTTCCAGTGCAATGCGGACACGGTCGCTTCCCAGCTTATAATACGCATCGGTCACTTCAATGCCGACTGCCTGAAACCCCGACTCTGTCGCCGCAAGGATGGTAGTACCAGCTCCGGCAAACGGGTCTAAGATCAGGCCGCCCGGCTCACAGATCTGGATGACATCCTTCATCAGCTGGAGCGGCTTTTCTGTCACATGGATGCGGTTCTGGGGATTCCCATAACGGAACACACCCGGAAGGCAGGACACCGGGCGGTTGATCGGCATCGGTCCGTTGCTTCCCCATACAATATATTCTGCCTGCTGGCGGAATCTGCCTTTCTGCGGACGGGAGTTCCCCTTGTCCCAGACGGCAGTCCCTCTCCAGATCCACCTGCCCACTGGAGGCATCGGTGATGGACGGGTACTGTCTCCAGTCAATAAAGAGGCAGATCGGAGCCCCTCTCTTGCAGGCTTTCCGCACATCGTACAGCCATTCTGCCATCCAGTGGGTCCAGGAACGCTGGTCTTTATTATCCCCATCAAAATCCGGCAGGGCATTTTCTGCTTTCATGCTGCTGTACTTCTGGTTGGTAGTTCGGTTGCGTTCGTTCTGCTTGGTTCCCCCGGACGCATAGGGCGGATCGGTTATAACTGCATCAAAGATCCCCGGCTGGAATCCTTTGACCAGTTTTAAGGTATCTCCATGCAGGATACGCCAGTTCTCCCCTCCGGCAGACTCATCCGGCACACAGTCCGGTTTTAAAAGATCTTCAAGTTTCAGGGTATTTCCCATAGGCATCATCCTTTCGGTCGCTTATTTTCCAGATTTCTCTGGAAGTGCTTTTCTTTGTGGAACTGCTCATCGGCAGGTATCCTCTTTTTTCAATGTTTCTTTTCTTGGCGTTCTGGGCTGTTCACGGTGGTCCGACAGCTCGGTTTCCACGTATTCGCTGATGATTCCCAGCGCTTCATAGTAATTGCTGCTCTTGTGGACACGATCCGCCATTTCGTTGGCCTGTTCGGACATCCCGGCACGTCTAAGCAGTCTTGCGGCATCCCCAAGGATTGAGAAAATATTTCCGTCATGCCCTAAGAGCTTAAGTTCTAGACGGGACGGCTTTTGTTCCGGCTGCTTTTCCTGCACACCGTTTTCCGGTGCTTTCACCTGTATCTGGAAATCCGAGCCGGCACCAACATAGAAATGTAAGTATAATTCACCACCGTCTACCTTGATCTCCCGCTGTTCCAGACTTTCTCCCCAGCCATCGCTGTACTGCCTCTCAGATACTGCCCACCACACGGTATTCCTCTGGTGTCAGATTCTCCCGGAGTGTCAGGTTTGCACAGCCATATAAAAACGCCCCTCCTGTTCCTTTACCGCCATTGTAATGCGTTCCACTTTTTCCTTAATGTCCTTGTTTTGGTCAAAATAATCGATCAGGTTGCATGGCTGGTTGTCAGGCATACCGAGCCGATTGATTTCGTCAACCTTTTCTGCGATGGATGTCTGATACTGCACCAGGTCAGGTCCTCCCAATGGCTCCGCATCATCCAGATTCACAATATCTGAATAGTCCGGAATAAACTCTGCCATCAGAGGTGACAGCATTTCCACTTCTATTTTATCTTTCAAAGCATCACCTCGCTTCCCTATTCTGCCGTTTCTCCGGTGTACGGGCAGCCATTTTTGCCATGTCTGCCCAGTCTGCCCCTTCGATTTCCGGCAGGTTCTCGATGATCCGATAGCTTCCCTCGTAGGCTTTTCGGATATGTTCACACGCCCACCGTCCGGCAAAGTCATTGTCGGTACACACTTCGATCTCGGTGATCTCCGGGTGCTGGGACAGAAAATGTTCCAATGCCTGCGGCTTTTTCATGCTCCGCTGGCTCTGCCCTTCTTTTGGTGCGCTGATCCCGCCAAGCTCCAGACGGTACTTATCCCGGCTTCCCTGTCTCTGTTCCAATGTCATGTGGCAAGCACATCCACACAGGCTTCATAAACAGCAACCCGTCTGCATCCCGATTTCGCCGGAACACAAAAAGCGTATGCCTTTTCACTTCCGGCCTGTTCCATCTTAAAAGACTTTCCGCTGGCATCGTAAATCCCACGCAGGAAAGCATATCTTGCCACCTGGTTTTCATCCCGTCCTATGAACACGGCATTGTGGTAGGGCAGACTCTCATATAAGATTCCCAAATGAACACACCGCTGTAAGACCTCGCCACTGATGCCCCGCTCTTTCAGATAGCGGAACACCCTGCGGCAGTCTGGGCTGGCCGTAGGCAGGACAAATGGCTTCTTTGGCTTTGCTTCCACTGGAGGAGGGATATAGGTGGGATACTCATCTTTCAGCATTTGCACTGCCTCCAGAAAAGAACACCCGTCTACATGAATCAGGAAATTTAAAGCACTGGTGCCCCCGATATCTCTGGATTTCCAGTGCCACTGGCTGGTCTGCTCGTTAATCTTAAAGCTGTCGTGGTCTGTCAGCTCCCATTCATTTCTGGCTGAAGATTTTTTCAGACGGTTTGGCTGATATTTCTTCAGGTATTCAATGGCGGTGATCTCCCTTGCACGTTTGATTTCTTCTTCCGGAATCCACGGCATTACATCACGGTATCCCGGAGCTGCTCTGCCTTATCCGTTTTCTCCCACGGGAATTCCTTTCTTCCAAAATGCCCGAACACCGCACTCTGTCGGTAGATTGGCCGCTTCAGGTGCAGGGTGTCACAGATCTGGCTTGGGGTAAGCCCGAACACCAGAGGGATCGCTGCGGCGAGGCAGTCATCCGCACAGATCTTTCCCGTTCCAAAGGTATCCACCTGCACCATGACTGGCTGGGCAACCCCAATGGCATAGGCAAGGGACACCTGGCATCGGCTGGCAAGTCCGGCAGCTACCATGTTTTTGGCGATGTAACGGGCCATGTATGCCCCGGAACGGTCAACTTTGGAACAATCCTTCCCGGAGAATGCACCGCCGCCATGCGGTACCAGGCTGCCGTAGGTATCCACCATTAGTTTCCTTCCGGTCAGTCCGGTGTCTGCATCCAGACCTCCGCACACAAATCTGCCCGATGGGTTAATCAGGATCTTGGTATCCTCATCCGGTGGCAGCATACGGAGTGCCGGGCGTAACACTTTCTCCCGGATCTCATGCTCCAGCTTCCGAAGGGATTTTTCCTTTTCATGCTGGCAGGACACAATGACGGTATCCAGCCGGGCAGGTCTGTCATCTTCATACTCCACGGTCACCTGCGCCTTTCCATCTGGCAAGATTCCCGTGATATATCCGCTTCTACGGCTTGCAGACAGTTCCCTTACAATGCGGTTCGCCAGAACCACTGGCATCGGCATAAGCTGCGGTGTCTCATCGCAGGCGTAACCAATCATGATGCCCTGATCCCCGGCACCGCTGGCAAGTCCGCTCTGAACAGAAACAGTCCCTGCCCTTCGTTCTCTGGATCTCTCCACTGCCCCGGCGATATCCGGACTCTGTTTGTGGATGAGGCATCCATGTGGATTTCCTCTGCTTCATAGCCTGCACTCTCCAGCACCTTTTGATGATTTCAAACACCTGTGGCTCAAATCGGCTGGTGATCTCTCCTGCCACAATGATGTTCCTTTTGGTCGCCAGCACCTCGCAGGCCACTCTGGAATTTTCGTCCTCTTTCAGACACGCGTCCAGAATGCTGTCTGCGATCAGGTCGCAGAGCTTATCCGGATGTCCTTCTGTTACGGATTCTGCTGTATAAAATCGTTTCATAATCGTTACCATCCTTTCCAAGTAAATAATAACGGCAGGAAACGCTCCTTTCTGGAACACTTTCTGCCGGATCTGGGTTATAAGTTGTCTCACATTCTGCACTTTTCTGGTACTTTCAGACACTTTTTTCAACCTAAATACTACCAATGCACACCCTTACATAATCCCCCTGTTTTGAACACATCCCTGCCCGTGCGGTCATTATTTGTCTCATTTTCTGCACTTTTCTGGTACTTACGAACACTTCTGACTCCACACTGCCCCGGAAACCGGCACCGCCAGGACGATGTTCCTGGCACCGCTCCATTCATATGAACACGTGACGAGCGTCAAAACCTTATCGTATATACACTTCAGGTAATCATCCCCGGTTTCGAACACTTCCCTCTGCTTAGCTGCTTTTAAATATTCCTGCACTGCCTCCGCATCTGCGAGTTTCTGCTGGAATGGGAACAAATTCCTGTCTGCTTTCAGCACCGTGACAATTCGGTATTCCTGAATGCTATCCTCTGTCTGAAGATAAGCAAAGGGATGCTCCTGATAGTACGTTTCATCTGCATATAAGTCCAGATTTCCGAACATTGCCCCACTGTTCATGTTGTGACCGTAAATGATAAGGTTCCGACTTTCAGACACTTTACAGTCTGCCTGTAAAAACAGGCTTCCGTTGATGTCATATTCCTTTTTGTAATTCCGTTTCAGGTAAAACTCCCCATTCTCCTGTTCGGACTGAAGCACCGGGTAATCAATCCCGGTATCCGGTATTGTCAGCCATCCCTGCACATCCGGGTATTGTTCCCGAAGAGAAACAAGGTCTACCGCAGCCACCGGGCATTTTCTTCCAGCTGGTTGGTCTTTCTTTTCAGAGCCTGAGGCTCCCGGAGCTTCCGGCTCCGGGAAATTCCCTTTCAGCTCTGCCACCAGCTTTTTGTTCTCCATTGGAAGATATACCATGTGGTAAATCAGAAACCCGGCACTTGTCAGCGTCACTGCAAGGCAGATGATCTTGAAAAACCTCTGTAAGATTCCTGTCTTTGGTTTTTTCTTCATCGTTCCTGTCCGGCTTTTCTCTGCTTCTTTGGCTGACTCTTCTGCGTCTTTCCCGGCACAGGCGGTTTCCTTGCTGCTTTCAGGATCGGCTCTGTCGGGATTTGGTTCTGTCTGCAGCCCTTTAAGATCCCAGTCAGGTACGACCGTCCGGGCGGATTAAAGTTCTGCATGTAATCTTTTGTCATGATATAGACAATGGCTTTGATCTCTCTTCCATCTTTGTTCTTGACAGTGATCTCCTGCTTGTCGTAAAAATCAGGATAGCCTTCATAAAGATCCAGGCTCTTTTCACAGTCCCCGGTCAGTGACCAGAGGACGCCGTCCACATGGCTTCCCTCTTCCGGGAAGATGGTGGCAAGGCCGCTTCCTGCGGCTGCAAAGGTCAGCCGATACCCCTCCAGGCGGACGATTTCTACCACTCCGCCTTTGGGCACCGATATGCCATCTGGTCCAGATCCATGTTGCTTCCATACGCAAAAATATAATTGTTTCAGCCTATCTGCCCCCTTTTTTCTTCTTTCTTCTGGATGCCACACCCATGCCGATCAGACCGCCTGCGGAAAGAATCAGGCACAGGGCCGGAATCCAGAGGTTGGTGTCATCGCCTGTTTTCGGGTTGCTTACAAACGGGGTATCCTCCGGCAGCTTCTCGTTCGTCACTTTCTGGATGACTTCGATCACTGGAGTTTTGTCATCTACATAGGTAAATGTCACCTCATGTTTGGTCTCATCCAGCTGATAGCCCTCCGGTGCTTTGGTCTCAACCAGATAATAGGTGGCTGCCTTATCAAATTTGCCGTCCTTATAAGTTCCGATTGCAAGCAGTCCGCTGGTTGCATGGCCGTTTTCATCAGTGGTCAGGGTTTCTACCACTTTGCCATCCGCATCCCTCAGTTCAAATTCTGCATCTTTCAGTGCTGCTCCGGTATCCTTATCTGTTTTCTCAATGATCAGGCGTCCCTTTGCGGTGTCATCTTTCATGGCTACCTTCTGGATCTCTGCGGTATCTGCCACCTCGAAGGTGATCTCCTCTGCAACGACATAACCGTTTGGAGCCTGCTCTTCTTTCAGGGTGTATTTACCAATCGGAAGTTTTTCGATATAATGCGGCTCTTTACCGGAAGTCCAGGTTTCTACGATGTTGCCATTTTCATCTGTGATGGTCAGTTTGGCTCCTTCGATCTCATTATCTCCGGTAATATCCGTTTTGCTGATCTCCACTTTGGTCACATCATCTTCCATTACCTGTTTCTGGATCTCTACAGTATTCTCCACGGTGAATGTGATGCTTTCCGCAGTGGCATATCCATCGGCCGGCTTGGTTTCTGTCAGGGTGTACGATTTTCCTACAACCAGTTCTTTGATGATGTGCGGCTCCTTGGTGGATGTCCATTCCTCAACAACAGCCCCGTTTTCATCCGTCAGCTGTAATCTGGCTCCCGGCAGTTCCTCGCCTGTGGTCAGATCGGTTTTGGAAAGTTCCACGGTTGTCGGCTCATCTTCAAATACGAACTCATAGGACACTTCTGCTTCTTTGTCTCCCTGGTACTCAAAAACAAATTCCTGTTCTTCTCCGGTGGTGACAAATCCATCCGGTGCATACAGCTCCTTCACATAATAGGTTCCGTCAATCGGCAGGTCTGCAATAAAGGAAATCTTTCCATCTACATCTGTTGTTTTTAACTCGATCAGGGTATCTGCTTCCATCAGCACCTTTCCAGATGCGGACAGGATGTCGTTCCTAGTGTACAATCCAAAGATGCCGCCTTTTAATACACGGTCGGTATCCTTTTCTTTCTTCAGGACGTTCACTTTCACCTTCTGGCGGTTGTTCTGCCAGTCCTCATCGTATACGACAACCGGGGTATCCTGATCGCGGTAGGAAAGATCTACATATCGTGGTTCTTCATCCAGGATATAACCATATGCTGTGCCTACCTCTTTGACATAATATTTTCCAACCGGAAGGTCAGATACTTCTGCAACACCGTTTGCATCGGTAGTTACAGTTGCTACCAGTTCGTCCTTGGAATAATAGTCCGGCTTACGCCATCAGCTGCTTTGATATCTTCGGCAGCACGGATTCGAAGGTAACGTCTGTCAGGCTTCCTGTAATGTACTCAAAGAAATGTTCCACAACACCTTTGACGTTATCCAGCAGGGTGATCTTATCGAGGAATTCGCCCTTCTTGTTTACGATCAGCAGTGCTTTCGGTACATGGTCCTGCATTTCCACTTTCTGTATTTCTGCGGTATCCTCGATGGTGAATTTCACATCCGTAGTCTTTAAATAACCATGCGGTGCAAGGGATTCACGGAGGATATAGGTTTTTCCAACAGTCAGATATTTGATCACATGAGGCTCATCCTTTACGGAAGTCCAGCTGTCGATCACGTTTCCATCCTCATCCAGAACAGAAAGGGATGCTCCGTTCAACTCCACGCCTGTGGTCAGATCGGATTTTGTCACCTCGATGGTCGTCGGCTGGTTCTTCTTAATCGATTTCAGTTTAATGGTCTGGATGTCTTGTCCCTGATAGGTGGCATCAAATTCCAGTACCTCATCAGAGGATACAAAACCGTCCGGTGCAGAAATTTCTTTTACATAATAAGTTCCAAGCGGCAGGTCCAGGGTGAAGTGTGCCTGTCCCTTTTCATCGCTTGTAATCTCCTGTAATAAGGTGTCCGCTTTCACGATTACATTGTCACCGGATTTGATCTCATTCTTATTATAAAGACCAAAGACGGCTCCAGCTACCACGCTTCCGGTTTCTGCATCCTGTTTTTCCACGGTGATGCTTACCTTCTGGCGTTCATTGGTAAATGTCACTTCTTCGTCTACAACCGGGGTATCCTGTCCGGCATAGGTAAAGGTTACCTCTTCTCCTTTGGCATTCCAGGTGTATCCTTCCGGTGCTTTTTTCTCTTCTACACGGTATTTTCCGAGCGGAAGATTCTCGATTACGGCACTTCCGGTTTCATCGGTCGTTACCGTTGCCACCAGTGTGTCCTTGGCATATTCCAGATAACGGTTGCCGTTCTCATCTGTCTGATGGTCTGCGGTATAGATATCCTCGGAGGCGTAAACTTCAAACACGGCTCCTGCAAGGCTGGCTTCCTCATAAGTAAAATCTTTATCAAAACCTTTGACTACTTCGCCTTCTTTGCGGATGGTCAGTCTGCCCTTAGCTGGGTGGTTCTCAAAATCCACCTCGATGATCAGTCACCGCTGACCGGATCTTCCTGGTATGCGGTATCACTGTCTACCTTGATTTCCACGGTATTGGTGCTGTGGGTATATCCATCTGGTGCAGTCACTTCTTCGATGCGGTAATTTCCACAAGCAAGATTCTGCGGCAGGATCAGGTATCCATTTTCATCGGTAAAATAAGATTTATGTACCGTAGTGGATGGGTAAGTGGTTACCTGTTCCACATACTTTTTGTTGTCCAAATCGTATACCTTGAACTCGGTATTCGGAACCAGGACAGATTTCTTTGTCTCATCGTCTTTTTTTGATGATCTTTAATTTTGCTTCAAACTCTTTATCCAGAAGCACACGCCATACCTGCGGCTGATCCGGATAGTTCTCTGAGATCACAACCTTAAAATCATCGACTGGCGTGAAGTTGTGCGGTGTGGTGGTCTCCCTTACAATGTAGGTTCCGTATGCAAGCGGAATGGAGCATGCATATCCACGCTCATCCGTGAACATTTCTGTCTGTCCGTCTGCGGTCAGTACAACCGGAGTTGCAGATGCAAAGTCATAGGAACCGTCCTTATTTTTCTTCAGGCTGCTCTCCAGATATGCACTGAATCCCACACCTTTTAACAGATCGGCATCGGTCTTACCATTGTTGGCTGCTTTAATGACCTGGAACGGCTGTTTGATCACATCTTCCAGAGAAGTTGCGGTACGTTCTACCGTCTGAACCAGATCTCCCTCGTCATTACACTCCAGATCATGTTCTTCCGGGTCTGCCAGATATCCAACAGGCGGCGTCAATTCTTTCACGTAATACTTTCCGAGATAGAGGTCTGCGACTTCTGCATTTCCATCTGCATCCGTAGTCAGGGTTGCAATCTGCGTTCCTGCCGGGTAAAGGACACCTGTCTGTCCATCCGGATGAACGATATCCTCACGAGCATACAGTCCGTAAACCGCACCCTCAAGGGTTGCATCTCCCTGTGCAGTCTTTCCGGTTTCGGAATCCTCTTTTACCAGTTTGATCTTCGCATTGACACGCTCGTTCTGGAACGTGTGGCTGAAAGAAACGGTTGCCTCTTTGTCTGTGGTGTACTGGAACGTAAAAGAGTACACATCCTCACTGTTTCTGGTATATCCGGCCGGTGCAGCCACCTCTTTCATGTAGTAGCTGTTGGCGATCGGCAGGTCTGCCTGATATACGGCTTTTCCGTCTGTTCCGGTCACTGTCTTCTCAATGAGGGTATCTTTCTTGACCACAACGGTTCCGTCCGCTGCTTTGATGTCATTTCCGGCATACAGACCATAGGTACCTCCCGGAAGATATTTCTTAGTTTCTTTATCCTGTTTATATACACTCACGCTTGCTTTCTGGCGGGCATTTTTGAATGTTACGCTTCCCATGACTTTCTCTACATTGCTTCCGGCATAGGAAAGTGTGATCTCCTGGCTTTCTCCTGTGCATACCAGATTTTGTGGTGCCTGCATTTCTTTTACCACATATTTTCCCAGATATAGATTATCCAGTGTGGCACTTCCGTCATCCCCAGTAGTAAGTCCGGCTTTGACCAGTGCGTCTTTTTTATAAATGACAGTTCCATCTGCGGATACAATGTCCGCTGCGGCATAAACGTTATAAACCGCACCTTTCTGTCTCTGCTCTGTATAAACAAAGGAAACATCATCATCAGTTACCTTTGCTCCGGTCAGGACTTCTCCTAATTTATAAACAGTCAGGCTTGCCATCTGCTCTGCATCGGTAACGGTTTGTTTTACAGTATCCCCGATGACCAGTTTCACATCGTAGGCTTTGGTATCCAGCAGATATCCGTTTGGTACGGAGATCTCTTTCAGGTATACGGTATCCTGTGTTTTGGTGATCGTAACGCTGGAAGCTCCGTTGGCATCTGTGGCCGGCATCTTTGTGATCAAGTTCTTTCCATCCTTGTCACTGTAAACGCCATAAACTGCACCTGCGATGGCTTTGTTGCTCTTGCGGTCCTTCTTTACGATCTCCAGAGTTGCCTGTTTTACCCATGACACTTTAAAATCTACATACTTCTCATCGGTCACGCCCTCGCCAAATACCAGGGCAAGGTCCTGTGTCTCGCTTCCGGTTGTGATCTTGTAAGCGGAATAGTCTTTGATGATGCTTCCCTTCATGGTAACAGACCATTCCCCTTTGACATCCACAGCCTGTGTCAGCGGTGCCGATAAATAGAATTTGGTACCGCCGCAGATCTCCACGGATGCACCTGCACTGCTTGTTTTTCCCGTTGTCACGTTATGCAGTTTGACACCGGACGGCAGTTTCATGGTGATGGTCTGCAGTTCAGATGCCTTAAAGGTGATCTCTTCGGTTCTCTGGCTGTTGCCGCTGATATATGCGGTAACATCTGCATTGGAGAAACTCATGTCCACTTCCGGGATCTCCGGCTGGCTCATACAGTAATCATATAGTTCTTTTGCAAGAGCCTGTCCGGTTGCATTCGTACCGGAAAAAGCGTCACCGCTGTTATTGGCATAAGACGCTGCCAGATGGACAATGATAAATTGTTTTCCAGCGGAAAATCAGGATGTTTCTCTGAGAAAAATCCATTTTCGCCGGATGCTTTTGTGCCGTAGTAGCATACTTTTGCCAGTGCTTTGCTGTCACCCAGTTTGGTAATCTTATAGACACCATCCCCTGGTCCTGCCTTGGACGGCTGCACACAGTAGGCAGTTGCAGACACGTTTCCAAATTTTACAGTATATTTATAAGTTACGTAGGAACCCAGACCGTAGTCTGCATAATAGTATGCAGTCCCTCTTGTCACATTTACGTCCTGTGTTGCCCTTGTACTGGTATTGACTGCGGTGAATGAAACGGTTTCCCCATCTTCCATTGCCATCAGGTCAATATCCTGTTCCCCTGCCTGCTCCAGGACATCGCTGAGTGTCAGCCCGGATTCTTCATCGGCTGTATTTTCTGTTTCGGATTCCTCTAATGCAGCATCAAACTCGGATTCGGAAAGTCCGTCCTGAAATTCGGGTTCTGTTTCTTCCGGTTCTTCTGTCTCCGCTTCCTCTGTTTCAAATTCAGCTGTCTCCGGCTCAACAATTTCTGTCTCTACAGGTCTCTGTCTCAGTTTCTTCCTGCGAGGCAGCTTCCTCATCATCAGAACCTGTATCCTCTTCTGTAACTGCCTGTTCTGTCTGTGGTTCACTCTGAGACGCTGCCACAGGCTCTTTTACGATCAGGTTTCTCCCAATCTGATAAACCGGATGGTTCTGGTTGACTGGTTCCACATAATAAACGGCATGGTAAGTGTCCGCATGGCTGGTACTGAAGCTCTCCCCGGCGTCATTCTCTGCTTTCTGGAATGTCACATTGACCTTGCTTTCATCCTCGATTTCCAGATTCGTGCGGTCACTGGAAACATCAAACTCCTGTCCAACTTCCAGTTCAAAATCGGTGGCTTTTACCACTTCATTTTCATCCAGCAGATCCTTTACAGCTTCATACACTGGCGGTTCTGCCGCTTTCGGCTCTTCTGAAGCATAAACGGTCAGCGGTGAAATGACCGTGGATAAGATGGTAACTGCGGCCATCACCCCGGAAAGGATTCGCCTGAATCGATATTTATTCTTCATGTTTTCTACCTCTTTCTTCTTTTTCTTCATTTTTCATAAGAACAGCCGGATGTTTCCACCCGGCCGGTCTGTTCTCGTTATTCTGTTATCTTGCATCTTCTGTCCGTCTTGGATTCTGCAGACAGGCATAGGTGCTTTTGTCATACCGCCATGCCTTATCCCCGTCCAGATTGACAAGCAGATGCTTCCGCACATTTTTATACTCGTCCCCGATCAATCCGAGACGAAGTAGAAAGGTACGGAATGTAAATGCCGGGTTATCCCCAATCTCCGTCTTTTTGGCATGGGTACAGGATTGGTTGATCGCCTGTGCGGATATGGCCAGTGCCAGCGTAATGTTTGACCGGACTTTCCTGCATGGAGGGTGCTTTCAAAACAACGCCATTCCAGTGTTCCCTTGGAAAAAACAGCATGTAGGTTTAAGGCATAATACCTTGTCCAGTTGTAATGCTCGGAGCTTCCGTCATTTCCCTCATACCATGCCCTTTTGAATTTTTCCATCGTGATGGTGCTGTTTGGCATCCGGCGGATCTTCTCCAATACCATAGGACGGACTTTCTGACAATACTCATCTTCCCTTCTCGTCTGTACATTTAAGGCTTTGAACAGAATATCCTCTTTGCAGTACATGATCGTCAGTGCATTTTTCAGACTCCTTGGTGTATGATTGGATGCGTCCACATGGACATGCATGCCACAGGATGAATTGACAAAAGCACCTGCGTTTTTGACACACCGCACCACTTCCTGGAGTTTCCCCATTTCCGAATATTCCAATTTCGGGGATACCATTTCTGTCGAATAATCTCCATCGGCATCTATTACAGTACCATTTGCCAGCCTTTCACAATCGATACTGCTGTCTCTTGAAAATTTCCACGTTTTTCCATCTGAATCTTTTACACACCAGGAATCGTAAGAACGGATATGATATGGCTCTGTTCCGAACATTCTTCCAATCGCAACAGCCGCATCATAGCGGCTGATACCTGTCATCTCAATCTCTGTACCAAAATACTGGTCTTTTAGGTCGATCTGCTTCACCCACCCTTCGCTTCTGGAACAGGTGAGCCGCTTTGGATCTCTTCATCTACTGCTTTCAAATTTCTGCCTATTGCTTCAATGACATTGACAGTGACACCATTACCGGCCTGCTTGTAAAGCTGGTTATCCGATGTTTCTTTTTCCATCTTGGAAATCTGACCATCCCGATATCCCTGCAGCCGCAGACACTCCCTTGGCGTCAGCTGCGGATTCTGCCGTGGTAAATCACTCCATGACGGTCAGTTGCCGTAATGGTGAACATTGGCTCTTCCGGTTCTTTCATCCTTCTTCCATTCTGGCGGACTTTTTCCTTGGCCGGTGTCAGCACTGCCCTTGGCGGTTCTTCCACCAGCACCCCGGAACTTTCGCCTCTGTGGTTATGGATGCTGGAATCCTGTCTGGTATTCAGACATCTTGCAACGTCTGTCACCAGCGGCGGAGGGGAGATATCTACAAAATGCAGTGTTCCCTGCTGGTTTCCGGTCGTCAGGGTATGGGCGATCTCATGCCCGACTCTCCCCCTGCGACTGTTGATTCCCGGATATCCGAGATCGATGCTGTCCCCCTCGTAGGCCATCTTGTATCCTTTTCGGGTGTTTTCCTTGATTGGGATACCGACTTCGTATAATCCGGTCTTGCCGCCCATACCACCAGCCCCGCTGGTCAGCGTGCAGCTCAGTCCTTCTTCTGCGTAGACTCTTTCTCCCTGTTTGCCAGCATGGACTTGTATAAGAGCTGTTCCATTTGCTTTTGGGAAAGGTAATATTTTTCCGGCACATCTTCCATCAAGATATCCGACAATATACACCCGCTTCCTTGACTGGGGGACTCCGAAATCCTTGCTGTTAAGCACTTTCCATTCGACATGATACCCCAGTTCAGATAGCGTACTGAGGATGGTGTGAAACGTCCGCCCTTTGTCATGCGAAAGCAGACCGGGTACGTTTTCAAGGAGAAAATACGCAGGTCGTTTGTCTGCAACCAGTCTGGCAACTTCAAAGAAAAGGGTTCCTCTTGCATCGGCAAATCCTTCCCTTCGTCCAGCGATTGAGAATGCCTGGCAAGGAAATCCCGCACATAAAAGATCAAAGTCCGGCATTCGTTCTGTTTCAATATTTCTTGCGTCATTGCAGAACCACTCTCCTTCCGTATCAAACAGCACCCGGTAGTTGTGGTCTGCATATGCATCTGCTTCACAGTGTCCGACACAGGTGAAGCCCCCTGCCTGTGCAGCCCTTCTCGGAATCCTCCGATTCCACTGAACAGGTCAAAAAATCGAATTGTTCCGGCTATCAGCTCCCTTCGCTGCGAAAAAAACAGTGCAGATTTCTCTGCACCGTTTCCGTCTCTTGGTTTCTGTTTTGTGATGTCTATTCTTCTGATTCCGCTTCCTCTGGCTCAGATTCTTCTGCTTCTTCGGTTTCCAGTTCTGTTGGCTCTGCTTCCGCTGGCTCTTCGTTTTCTGGCTCTGTCGGCTCTTCATCTGCTTCAGCTTCGTCCGGTTCTGTCATTTCTCCGTCTG
>ENA-OQAN01000840-OQAN01000840.1-human-gut-metagenome-genome-assembly--contig:-NODE-840-length-14822-cov-2.246955_pt1 | contig 14822 bp, 26 predicted proteins | sample MGYA00242735_ERZ504527 | MGnify/ENA primary metagenome ERZ504527 (study PRJEB26092, sample SAMD00036230) | human gut metagenome | host: Homo sapiens | study: EMG produced TPA metagenomics assembly of...
GATGAACGTTGGCGTATCTTTGAAATTAAGAAAAATCAGTTTGACAGCGAGTTGACACGTCTGTCAAAAGAAAAATTAAAACCTAATTAAAGAGACGAATGAAAAAATTCAAGCTCTAGCTTTAAGCCATTGACAGATGCCATGACAGCTAAAGAGTTTATGCGTAGACCAGAGATTGATTACGCCACAGCTACTCAGTTTGTAGGTCCAGCTGCAGAAGATTTGGACGCTAAGATTATAGAGTTGCTTGAGACCGAAATCAAGTACGAAGGTATATCAATAAAGCTTTGGATCAAGTAGCTAAGATGAAGCGTATGGAAGAAAAGAGGATTCCAAAAAATATTGATTGGGATGCTATTGATTCCATTGCTACCGAAGCTCGTCAAAAATTTAAGAAAATCAATCCTGAGACCATTGGTCAAGCGAGTCGTATTTCAGGGGTCAACCCAGCAGATATCTCAATTTTGATGGTTTATCTTGAAGGTAATAATAAGGCCCGCAGGAAAGTAGACTAACGGTGCTAACACGTTTAAAAGCCTTTTAATTAAGGCTTTTTTATGTTATAATTGTTAGATTAAGAGGTTTTATATGAAAAGATTTCACTTTGCAACGATTCATCTTGTAATGATTGGGCTAATTCTTTTTGGAATTGCTACTATTTTTGTTCGCGTACTAAAATCGGAGTCTGCACTCATTTTTGCGCTTTTTATTATTATGGTAGTAGTTGTTGCCTTATTGCATTACCAAAAGACAACATATGAGTCCTTAGAAATAGAGCAATTAGATGAACTGAATCAGGATGTTGAAGATTCTTTGAAGACCCTTCTCGGAAAGATGCCTGTTGGGGTTATTACTTTTGATGAGAACGATCATATTGAATGGTTCAACCCCTATGCGAAGCTAGTACTTTCGGATGAAAATGGAAATTTCAATAAGCAGTTGATTGCGGATTTTATTTCCCAGAAACGAAAGGGGTCACCTTCGAATGTGATAACCGTTGGTGATAATAAATATGCCGCTTTTGTGGATTTTGACAATAAGTTGACATATTTTATTGACAATGTTTATGATCAAGATGAAAATGCTGATCCAAATATGACTCGTCCTGTTATCGGGATTATTTCAGTTGATAACTACGACGATGTGACAGGAAGTTTACCTGATGCCGATGTTCAAAATCAACACATTTGTGGCAGGGTTTATTTCTGAGTTTGCTAAGGCCAAGCATATTCATTATCGACGTATTGAAGGTGATCGTTTTTACTTCTTCACCAACTACAGTGTTTTGACAGAATTCATGGATCAAAAGTTTTCTGTCTTGGATGACTTCCGTCAGCAGGCTCAGGAGCGTGGTTTACCACTGACTTTGAGCATGGGAATTTCATTTGGTACGCTTAAGCATGATCAAATCGGTCAGGTTGCCTTGCAGAATTTAAATATCGCACTAGTTCGCGGTGGAGATCAAGCTGTTGTCAAGGAAAACGATGATCACAAGGAACTTCTTTATTTTGGAGGAGGTTCTGTTTCAACAGTAAAACGTCTCGTACAAGAACAAGGGCCATGATGACTGCAATCTCTGATAAGTTGAAAACAGTCGAAAAAGTGTTTGTTGTCGGACATAAGAATCTCGATATGGATGCTCTAGGGGCAACTGTCGGTATGGCTCATTTTGCCAGTCAAATTGTTCGAAAAAGCTATGCTGTTTACGATGATACGGCTATGAATGCAGATATTGAGCGTGCAGTCGAACGGCTAAAAGAAGATGGTCAGTCACCTCTTATTACACTTTCAGAGGCCGAAGAGTTAGTCAACCAACATTCGTTGTTAATTATGGTTGACCATTCTAAAATCAATTTAACCTTATCTAAGGATTTTTATGATCGATTTAATGAAGTTATTGTTGTAGACCATCACCGTCGAGATGATGATTTTCCTGAAAATGCTGTTTTGACCTTTATTGAAAGTGGGGCGAGCTCAGCCTGTGAATTGGTTACGGAGTTGTTGCAATTCCAAGGTGCCCCAGAACGTTTGAGTAAAATCCAAGCCTCTATCCTTATGGCAGGTATCATGTTGGATACTAAAAATTTCTCAACTCGTGTGACTAGTCGAACCTTTGATGTCGCCTCTTATCTACGTAGTTTAGGAAGTGATAGTGGAGAAATCCAAACGATTTCTGCTACTGATTTTGAAGAGTATCGACGTATCAATGAGCTAATTCTAGCAGGTGAACGTATTACAGATGATATCATTGTTGCCTCAGGTGATAATCCTAAATGTTATAATAATGTTGTGATTTCTAAGGCAGCAGATACGATGCTTGCCATGGCAGGTATCGAAGCAACTTTTGTTGTCGCTAGGACCAGTGATTCTACTGTGAATATATCTGCTCGAAGCCATAAAACGATTAATGTACAACGTATTATGGAGAAAATGGGTGGTGGAGGCCATTTCAACTTAGCGGCCTGCCAATTGCGAGACTGTAGTGTTGCTCAAGCAAAAAATAAATTGATTGAAACTATTATGGGAGAATTGGCTCCCAAGGAGGACTAAAATGAAAGTTATTTTCTTACAAGACGTTAAAGGTAAAGGTAAAAAAGGTGAAATTAAAGAAGTACCATCAGGTTACGCTCAAAACTTCTTGATTAAAAAGAATCTTGCCAAGGAAGCGACAAACCAAGCTATCGGTGAGTTGAAAGGTAAGCAAAAATCTGAAGAAAAACATGCAGCAGAGTTGTTGGCTGAAGCGAAGCAAGTTAAAGAGCAACTTGAAAAAGAAGAAAATCGTCTTCAATTTACTGAGAAGGTCGGACCAGACGGACGTACTTTTGGTTCAATTACAGCCAAAAAGATTGCAGAAGGACTTCAAAAACAATTTGGTATTAAAGTTGATAAACGCCATATTGAACTTGAACATCCTATTCGTGCGATTGGTCTAATTGAGGTTCCTGTAAAGCTTCATAAAGAAGTGAGTGCACAAATTAAACTTAACATCAAAAATAGTGCTGAGTAATTCGTTGACACTATAAGTAAATCTTGTAAAGGAGGGAATAATTGTGGCAGAAGCTCAAGAATTACGAGTGCAACCTCATGATTTAGTAGCGGAACAGTCTGTTCTAGGGGCTATTTTCATTAACCCGGAAAAGTTGATTACAGTTCGAGAGTTTATCGAAGCAGACGACTTTTACAAGTATTCCCATCGTGTCATTTTTAAAGCAATGGTAACGCTGTCGGATCGAAATGATGCCATTGATGCCACGACAGTACGCACCATTCTAGATGACCAAGATGACCTCCAAAATATAGGGGGTATTTCTTATCTTGTAGATTTGGTCAATAGTGTCCCAACATCCGCAAATGCTGAGTATTATGCTAAGATTGTGGCTGAGAAAGCCATGCTTCGCCGTATTATAAATAGATTGACAGAGACTGTCAACCAAGCATATGAGGCGCTACTGAATCTGATGAAATTATTGCGAATGCTGAGAAAGCCTAGTTGATGTTTCAGAGCATAGCAATCGTAGTGGTTTCCGCAAAATATCTGAAGTTCTTGATGTCAATTTTAATACTTTGGAGATGCGTTCACAGCAAACATCAGATGTTACTGGGTTGCCGACAGGTTTCCGTGACCTTGACAAGATTACAACAGGTTTACACCCTGATCAATTAATTATTTTAGCAGCTCGTCCCGCAGTTGGTAAAACAGCCTTTGTACTGAATATTGCTCAGAATGTTGGTACCAAGCAAAATAAAGCTGTTGCAGTCTTTTCTCTAGAGATGGGTGCAGAAAGCTTGGTTGATCGTATGTTGGCAGCTGAAGGGATGATTGATTCCCATGCTTTACGTACAGGTCAATTGACAGAGCAAGATTGGAATAATGTGATGATTGCTCAAGGGGCATTGGCTGAGGCACCTATTTATATAGATGATACCCCTGGTATAAAGATTACTGAGATTCGTGCACGGTCCCGTAAATTGTCACAAGAAGTTGAGGGTGGTCTGGGCCTCATTGTGATTGACTATTTGCAGTTGATTACAGGGACGCGACCAGAAAATCGCCAACAAGAGGTTTCAGATATTTCAAGACAGTTAAAAATTCTGGCCAAGGAGCTTAAAGTTCCTGTAATGCTTGAGTCAGTTATCTCGTGGGGTTGAACAACGTCAGGATAAACGTCCAGTCTTGTCTGATATTCGTGAGTCAGGATCTATCGAGCAGGATGCCGATATTGTAGCCTTCTTATATCGTGATGATTACTACCGAAAAGAGGGTGAAGAACCAGAGAATGCGATTGAAGATAATACAATCGAAGTTATCCTAGAAAAAAACCGTGCTGGTGCGCGTGGAACAGTCAAGTTACTATTCCAAAAAGAATACAATAAATTTTCATCGATTGCTCAGTTTGAGGAATCATAATTTTCAGATTTAAGGAGATATATATACATATGAGTGATGCATTTGCAGATGTTGCGAAGATGAAAAACATCAAGGAAGCTATTAAGTCACATGAAGGTCAGCTAGTAGAATTAACCCTAGAGAATGGACGTAAACGTGAAAAGAATAAAATTGGTCGATTGACAGAAGTTTATCCATCATTGTTTATTGTTGAATATCAAGACTTCAGTTCTCAAGCAGGAGCTATTAATAATAGTTATGTTGAATCTTACACTTATTCAGATATTTTGACTGAGAAGACTCTCATTCGTTATTTGAGTCCTGAGGAACAAGCTGAAATCGAAAATAAATAAGAAAAAGCCTTTACTTGGGCTTTTTCGTGGTAAAATGTTAAAGTATGTGAAATAATAGCAGGATAAAATGAAGCTCGTCAACAGGAAGTCGGCTAGAAAAGTAACCTTTGCTGTTTGGGCGAAGTCTTTCTGAACGAATCAGGTTTATCTAAAACGTTATTTCCTAAAAATATTTTTTATAGGAGGACATTATTAATGTCACGTTATACAGGTCCATCATGGAAACAATCACGTCGCCTTGGTTTCTCACTTACAGGCACAGGTAAAGAATTGGCACGTCGTAACTACGTACCAGGTCAACACGGACCAAACAACCGTTCAAAACTTTCAGAGTACGGTTTGCAATTGGCTGAGAAACAAAAACTTCGTTTCTCATACGGTTTGGGTGAAAAACAATTCCGTAACTTGTTCGTACAAGCTACTAAAGTTAAAGGTGGAACACTTGGTTTCAACTTTATGGTTCTTTTGGAACGTCGTCTTGACAACGTTGTTTACCGTCTCGGTCTTGCAACTACTCGTCGTCAAGCACGTCAATTCGTAAACCACGGTCACATCCTTGTTGACGGTAAACGTGTTGATATCCCATCATACCGCGTTGAAGTTGGTCAAGTAATCTCAGTTCGTGAAAAATCAGCTAAAGTTCCTGCTATCCTTGAAGCAGTAGAAGCTACTATCGGACGTCCAGCATTTGTATCATTCGATGCTGAAAAACTTGAAGGTTCATTGACACGTCTTCCAGAACGTGATGAAATCAACCCAGAAATCAACGAAGCACTTGTCGTTGAATTCTACAACAAAATGCTTTAATTTTAAAATTCATTTTGCAAAAAGCCCGTTGTTATGGGCTTTTTTGTTTATCTTAAATCATTGATTTCTAGGTTTGTTCAGTTATTTGTTTAGTTACAAGTTTGTTTTCTAATAAAAAAGTCCCTAGTCTAATACAAGTGACTAGGGGAGGGATATGATAATAGATGATTTTCAGGTATAAATTATTTATTATCCAATCCGCCTTCAAAATCTGCTGAAACATTTGAAACGTAGTTAGTTGAAATAGGCTTCAAAATCTTTTTTTAGTTGGTCGTACTCCTCTTCGGAGTAATCTTTATCCTCTATATAAGCCTGAAATCTGGGAATTCCCAGATCTTTTTGGAGACGTTGGATTACTTCTGTCTTTGTCATAAGAACCTCTCTTTCATTCTTTATTTTACCATATTTCGAATTGTATGAAGCATGCATGTTGTTTTAAAGGTTTACTTTTGATATACTGTCAAAGTTACTTAAGAAGGAGGCCACTATGTCTATTATTACACTAATTTTAGCTGGGATTGTTGCTTTGGAGCATCTCTATATCATGTATTTGGAAACTTTTGCGACACATTCAGACACGACTAGTCGTGTTTTCAATATGAGCAAAGAAGAACTTCAACGTGATTCTATTACAAACTTATTTAAAAATCAAGGGATTTACAATGGTTTGATTGCTATATTCCTCTTATATGGGATTTTTACAAATAGTCAGTTACTTGTAACTGTTTTTGTACTCAATGTTTTCTTTGCTGCTATTTATGGTGCTATAACTGCCAATAAGAAAATTATTTTAACGCAAGGCGGACCCGCAATTTTGACCTTGCTTTCACTTATCATTTCCTTATTTTAAGGATTTTATTGTAAAAGAAAAAGCTGCTTTAACTATTGAAATGGTTTGCAGCTTTTTTATGCTTTTGAAGTGATTTTATTGTGGAATAAATCGTAGAAGAAAGTCTGTCATTTCTTGAGGTGATTCTTTTTTACCTTTATTTATCCAGGCTTGACAAGCACCAAAAATAGCATGTGCAAAATAAATACTGGCATAGTCTTTCTCGAATCCTTTAAGAGCTCTTTCTTCAGCAGTGGGATCAATGAAGTCCTCAGCTATCATACGCTGAAGTTTATGTATCAGAAAATCTTGAATTTCTTTTGATCCATTGGATATGACAATAGACTGATAGGAGCTTTTCACGAGTGAGAAATTCAAAGATTTCGAGAAAGGCTCCCTCTTTCTTTCCTTCATATTTATCGAAGATATACTCTAGCTTGTGGAAAAGCTCTTTCTGATAACTATCAATCATTTCATACTTATCTTTGTAGTGGGTATAAAAACTCGAACGGCTAATCCCAGCTGTTTGAACCAGACGAATGGTAGTAATATCATTGAAATCTTGGTCTTCAAGACATATTACTAAAGCATCTAAAAGAGCTTTTTTGTTTGCGCGCGTCTTTGATCTTTTGACATACAAATCTCCTTTTATACACTTTTAGACTATGTGTCCAAAAAGCGATTGTTTAACATTGATTTTCAGGTAAATGAGTTTATAATTGATTATATCATAAAAATAAACACAATGTCTAAAAAGGAGAAATATGTTAGCAGAATTAAAGGCTCTTCTTAAAAGTCCAAAGCTCTGGATAACAATTATTGGTGTCTCATTGATACCTGCTTTATATAATCTAATCTTTTTGTCTTCTATGTGGAATCCTTATGGTAATGTCAAACACTTACCAGTGGCAGTAGTGAACAAAGATAAGAGTGCTAGTTTCCAGAATAAGATTCTGAATATTGGTCATGATATGGTAGACAATATGTCTAAAAACAAAAATCTAGACTATCACTTTGTGACTGAAAATGAAGCCCAAAAAGGAATTGAGGATGGTGATTACTATATGGTAATCACTTTTCCAGAAAACCTCTCAAGTAATGCAGCAAGTCTTTTGACAAATGATCCTAAGAAACTGGAAATTTCTTATCAAACAACAGCAGGACATAGCTTCGTTTCTTCAAAAATGAGCGATTCTGCCATGTCTAAGTTGAAGGATACTGTTTCTAAAAATATTACATCAACTTATGTTGGAGCTGTCTTTAGGAGTATGTCTCAACTTCAGGGTGGTATGGGAACTGCAGCGAATGGGGCTAGGCAATTATATGCAGGTGCAGGCGCACTTCAGTCAGGGAGTCAGACCTTATCAAATGGCTTAGGAACTCTTGCTGGATCTACACAAACATTGGCTACAGGTGTTGATACCTTGAGTTCAGGCGCGTCTGCCTATACTTCAGGTGTGTCAACTTTGTCAGGCGCTTTGTCACAGTTAAATGCGAACTCTGAGGCTGTTAATTCTGCTGCAGGTCAATTTGTATCAGGAGCAGAGGCCATGAATACCTTAGTTACAGGTGCAGATTCGTTGTCAACAGCGCTCAGTCAAATGGCCACAGCAACAAGTTTATCCGAAGAACAGCAAGCACAGTTGTCAACCCTATCAACTAATTTAACTGATTTAAATACAGCAATTCAAAATCTTAATACAGCGGTAAGTAACACATCATTACCAAGTGGAACATCAACAACATCAGTAGATACAAGTTCAATAGCGACTTATCTTTCAAATATTTCTTCTGCAGCTAGCTCTATAGCTACAGCTAGTGCAACTGATAAAGCAAATGATTTGGCTGCGGTACAAGGAACAGCTGCTTATCAAAGCTTGACCGCAGATCAACAAGCAGAGATTACATCGGCAATTAGTAATGCAGGCTCTACAGCTAGTAGCTATGCTTCAACTATTGCATCTGATGTGTCAAGTATGTCAACTGCTTTATCTAGCTTGACAGGTACGACAACAACTAGTAGCGGAGATTCAAGTAGTTTGGCTTCTCTACAAACGTCTATTTCAGGCATTGCAAGTTCGGCGAATGCTCTTCTCCCTGTAGCTTCATCAACGGTATCATCAATGCAGCTAATATTGCTAATGTCAATTCAGTACTTGTCAATCAATTATCACCAGGAGCAACTCAAGTGGCTTCAGGTGTATCAACCGCTCAAAATACTCTAGCAACAGGTGCAAGTGCACTTTCAACTGGTTTGTCAACTTATACTGGTGCAGTGTCAACGATTGCCAGTGGTGCTCAAACTCTAGATGCTAACAGTAGTAGTTTAATGACTGGTTTTGCTACTCTTCAGAGTGGTACAAGTGCTCTCAATACAGGAGCTCAACAATTAGCAACTGGAGGAAATACCTTAACAAATGGGTTGACAAGTTTGTCAACTAACCTTTCCACATTGTCTGATTCATTAAATAAGGCTAATCAGCAACTATCTCTTGTTTCTGTAAACTCAGACAATGCAAAAATGGTTAGTGCTCCGCTTAAAGAGAAGAAAACTGATAAGGATAAGGTTGACACTAATGGTGTGGGGATGGCTCCATATATGATTTCTGTTTCTCTTATGGTTGTCGCTCTTTCAACTAATGTTATCTTTGCTAAGAGCTTGACAGGAAGAAACTTTACGAGCCGTTTTGATTGGGCTAAGAATAAGTTCTTTATCAATGGTATCATTACGACTATGGCTGCAATTGCCCTTTATATTGCCATTCGATTTGTGGGAGTTGAACCAAATCATCCATTAGCTACATTTGGTATGATTCTCCTTGCAGCATGGACTTTAATGGCGCTCGTTACAGCCTTGTGGGTTGGGATGATAGATATGGTGCATTTGCTTCTATGATTATGCTCCTTTTGCAGCTAGGTTCTAGTGCAGGGACTTATCCAATTGAACTTAGTCCTAAGTTCTTTAAGGTCGTCCAACCATTCTTACCAATGTCCTACTCCGTATCAGGTCTTCGTCAAACTATTTCAATGACAGGACAAATCTCAAATCAAGTACGTATGTTATTCATTTTCTTACTTATTTTTGTAGTTGTAGGTATTATTATTTATAGACCAAAGTCTGAAAATGAATAAACTAAAGGCCAGCTCTAATGTGAGCTGGCTTTTTATGTTATTCAACAGTTATATCACCGAGGTCTGAGGTAATGGTTAGTGTGTTATCCTTTGAGATCTTAAGGTTATTTGTGATGTCCACCTCTCCTGAATGACTATCGGCTTGAACATTGAGCGTGTAATCTTTAAGAGCTATTTCAATATCACCGGATGTAACATCAAGTTTATTGTGACCATTGAAAATCAGGTTATCTCCAGAGTAATCTCCCATTGCAATAGATAAATCTGAGTTAGTAAAAAGTGTATGATCACTATCAACACTACCAACATCAAGATTAGCTTTTAGGTTGCTGACAATCATTTTAGTAAAAGTTAGGTCCCCTACATTTAGATTGATGTCTGCTTGTTTGATGGTGCTATTACTTAAATCTAGATTTCCAGTTGCTAAATCAACCTTTAAAAAATCAATCGTTTGTTTTTTAGGGAGTGTAATGACAATGGTTTTATTTCTGACTTCCTCGTTGAGAGTAGAAAGCCTTACTAAATCTTTTAATCCAAAAAAGTTAATATGTTTGTTAGAAGTTGAATCTAATTCAGAGTTGTTATCATTGATAGTCAATTGACCATCCTTTACAGATGTGTCAATTGGATTTTTTGTTTTTTGGTAGTAAGAAAGCGTTGCTTTGTCAACGTCACCATTTTTTATAAGCACATTGTAGCTACTACTTTTAATATCAATTTTATTGAAGTCCTCAACTTCTTTCTTGACATAATCTTGCTCACTTATAGTTTTATTTTGTAAATCTGTTAAGCCACCTTGGCTATAACCCCAAGCTACTAATCCTCCTCCTAAAAATAGAGAGATAAGAGACACTCCGAGGACAATCTTTTTCCAAGTTTTCATGATTTTCTTCCTTTCTTGATGAGCCATTTAATCAATAGGGTAATTAGCTTTACAATAAGTTTACAGATTTCAAATGAAATCAAAAGCAGTAAGAGTGCTCCTCCAAACATCAATAGACCTAGGCCTCCTCCAAATAGTGTTGAAGCTAGTGAAATATTTAAGAGAGAGAAGCTTGTAAAGAAAGTGTAAACACCACTAATGAGTAAGGCAAAAGTAAGAGCTAAGGCAGTCACTATAACTGCAAAAATAATCAAAAGAAGTGTCAATAGCATAGCTAGAAAGAATAGTAGAATTGGTAAGGCGACTGGGCTAGCTAAAACAGCTAGAATCGCAATCCAGAGGATAGTTGTTTTATTACGTAGCTACTCTTATCCTCAATAATCTTTTCGTCTAGAAGACGACTAATGACTTCATGTGCTGCTTCCTTAGGTGTACCCAATTCTGCAATAACCTGAGCTTCATTTCAGGTCCAGCCTCTTCAAAATATTCCATGAAATATTCGAGAGCCTCTTCATAGTCCTTTTGTGGTAATTTTCGTAGATATTTTGTTAATTTGGCTATATATTCAGTCCTTGTCATGTCTTAATCTCCCTTCTACAATACCATCGAGGGTTTCTTTATAGGTTAACCATTCTTCATTAAGAAATTGAAGATGATTTTTTCCCTCTTGGGTAATACTGTAATATTTACGTTTACGCCTTGATATGCTTGGCTATAGGTGGTCATATAACCTGCTTTTTCAAGCTTTTTTAGAATAGGATAAAGTGTTGACTCCTTGATATTAGCCACAAGCTTAATGGTTTGACTAATTTCATAGCCATAAGAGTCTTCTCTATCGATAATAGCTAGTATTAGGAACTCTATCAGGATTGACGATGTTGGAAAATACATAGTGTGCTCCTTTGCTTTTAGGATATGTATAAAATTATAATATAATTATTTTACACATTGAGTGTATCTCTTTTAGAAGGATATGTCAATATTTTATATATAAAAATTTTATATAATAGGGATAACTTCTTTTTTATGATAATATGAAGTCAAGGAGTTCTTATGACTATTAAAGATAAACTAGCTCATTACGAGCCGAAGCCACTAGGGGAGAAAGGACGCTATGCAGTGCTTTTACCCTTGATATATGATGTAAAAACTGATAAGTATCAAATCCTTTACCAAGTACGAAGTGAGCATATTTCTCAACCAGGTGAGGTCTCTTTTCCTGGTGGTCGTGTTGAAGACGGTGAGACTTTTCAAGAAGCTGCTATACGAGAAACTTGTGAGGAACTAAACTTAACTCCTGATCGAATTGACATTTGGGGAGAGATTGATTATCTGATTCATCAGGGGAGAACCATCCATTGCTTTGTTGGAAAGATAAATATAGAAAATTGGGAGGATATTCATCCAAATGAAGAGGTGAAACGGTTGTTTACAATCTATGTTGACACGTTGTTGACAGAGAATCCGATTTATTATAAAGTGATTTCTACCTTGAGTGATGCAAAAGATTTCCCATTTTTTCTTGGTAAAAAATAGAGAAAAATACAATTTTGGGTATAGTGAACGTCATATTCCTTTTTACAGAAACTTGACAGAAAATATATGGGGGATGACAGCTATGTTTACACACAGATTTACAGATATTCTGAAAGATTTAGAGTAAAAATAAAAGATCAACGGTAATATGTTGATCTTTTTACTATTAATTAAATTGTTTATTTGCTACAAAAGGAGTGAAATTTATTTCTGAGACAGGGGTCTAGAGTATTCCTAAAATGATTTTCAAAATTAATATTGGAAGCTTTTAGCTAGGTGGTCAACTCCATAGTGGACAATGACTTTTTGTTTCGTTTGTGTCATTCCTATACTAAAAGGGGAGTATTATGTAGATAGAGGCTGTTATGCTTTGGTGTTATTCTGCCTAAGATTGATGATTCTATTGATTTTTCTGAGGGAGTTACCTATGTTGAAGAGAAGGTAAAGCATATAACAATAAATTGTAAAGCTCCAAAAATCTGGGACAATACTGAGACTATAGACAAATAGGACTGTTGCACTAACAAAAATTAGACAGCTACATATTATTGAAAGTAGAGGATATCCTTTTGAAAATAATAGGCTTTCTATGATTAAGGCAAAAGCAGGTAGCAACAGAGTTAGAATGATAATAATAAAGATGAAGCGTTGTGTATCATCTAGCATCAAGTTACCCAATGATTTACCTAGGTAAAAACGAGAATCACTCCCCCCTGGATAAATAAATTCTCTTGTCAAGGGACTAACTAGGATTAGGGTGTCAAATAGTGAGAAAGCTGCCCATCTCCAAATAGGGAAAGCCCATTCTTCCTCAGATAATTCTCTCTGAGTTCTTTCTTCAGTTAATTCTAATTTGATTGTCATCAATATGTACCTCTTTTGGAAAGTCGTTATTTTGATTTAAGATATACCATCCATCTGGTAGTTCAGAGTTTTTAAGTACCTGTTCTAATTGAGAATGTAAGTCAATTTCTTTAGTCGTGGAACCAGAAGGAAAACTCAATTGAACAGTAAGTTGATTGTTTCGTAGAGCATCTTTAAGTGAAAAATCATAATAGCCACCTAGCGCTTTAGAATGTCCCCTCTCATAAGTATAGAGCGTCGTGTATGGTGTATGGTACAGGTTCTATCTGAACAATAATATTTTTTAAATCTTTCTCGGTACTTAAAGCTTTAGAGATATCATTGATAAATTTTTGATTTCTAGGGTTGATTTTAATAGACTTTTTAACAAAGTCGTCCCCATATTCTCTTTCATCAGGTAAAATCTTATATTCACTATTTTGGCGATTAAAATCTGAGTCGCTTTCTGTTGGGCTGGCAATGTAAAGATAGAGTAAATCTTGAATATGGAGAGGAAGTTGAGTATTTACATGTTCTTTTTTGTTATTAATGGTCTCTTGATAATCAATATGGAAAATCAGGTAATGTTTAACCTCATCTTCTTTATTCATACGATAAGTAATTTTATCTGCCCATCCGATACCAGTTATTTGCACCTTTCCTTGAAATCCACGAGTTTTATAAAACCCTTTAATATTTTCTTGAGCATTGTAATAGAAAAAGATAGCAATCATGGTCAATAATAAAATCAAGGGCATAGTAATTTTAAGGTATTTGAAGTTATTTTTTACCATATTAGTTATGACTCTCCTTAACTAGTAGGTTGTAATCTTTTTGACTTTTAACTTGCTCAGGGTGTCCAGTCGTTGTATCAGTACTTGTAAAATACCAATAGATATCCTCCTTATCTGGTGTTAACTCTTTTTGGAGTTTAATGGCATCATCCAAATTAAGTGAATCAGTTGTTACGATAATTAGGCTGAATCTTTTTTTGAGCGATTGGTCACTGTATTCGTTATTGTCTTGATCTTTGTAATCAGCAAAATTTCTTTCTTTGGTCCAGATAAGGGGCATGGAGTTGATAATGAGGGGATCCTCTTTATGACCTATAGAAAAATTATCCTTTGAAAGGAGATAGCGGTAAGGTTTAGCAAATTCGTAGTATTGACTGACTTTTGCTGGTTTGGTTTTGTTGCCTTATGGGTGCGTAAATTGACATAGAATACTTTTTTCGTTGTCATAGGATGAAAATTTCACAAACTCATTCCTACCATCGGAGTACATGGTATTATCCATGGAACCGGGATCATCGTATCCTAGTTTTTTAGCAAGGTCTAGTACATCAATAGTGTGTCCTTTTCCAGTATCTTTACCAAGCTGATAATAGTGGATAATATCATAATTTTTAGGGTCCTTCTTGTGTTTAGATGCTTTATACCTAGATTCTTGGAAGGCTAGATAGGTGCGACCGACGGCTAATTGACTTCTCTCCAGTGCTTTTTCATTTCCAAACTTAACACCTAAAACGTTAAAGTTTCCTATTTTGACGTTTTGAAAGGATGTTACAGTAACTTTTTTGTTAGTATAGTCGTAAAGTCTATCGTCTAAAGAATAATCGGCTTGAAGTCTATAACCATAGCGAACGAATGTACCTGTAAGTAGAATGGTTATAAAAATAAGGAGATAAACATGCCACATACGCCATCTAAATGTTTCTATTTTGTCATAGGAGATCCTCTTTGAGTAATAGAAAAACCATGAAAATAAGATTTCATGGTTTTAATTCAATTATTTTACCTCAGTAAGAATCAGAGAAGTTAGTACCGTCTGAAATTAAATATTATCTTGGTCAAAATTATGATATTTTAGTTGAAATAGAAGAGGTTGATTACTTCGATACGGACTTTAGCAGAGCATCCCATAGACTTTCTTTGGCTGAAATAACTGAAATTGTTAAATATCAAAGTATGGGACAATGTTTGAAGCAACTACCAGAAGGCATAGGAAAAGGTGAAAGGGAATATTGGGAAAACAACTATAAAAGAGATA
>ENA-OQAN01000841-OQAN01000841.1-human-gut-metagenome-genome-assembly--contig:-NODE-841-length-14770-cov-1.723486_pt1 | contig 14770 bp, 21 predicted proteins | sample MGYA00242735_ERZ504527 | MGnify/ENA primary metagenome ERZ504527 (study PRJEB26092, sample SAMD00036230) | human gut metagenome | host: Homo sapiens | study: EMG produced TPA metagenomics assembly of...
CTTGCAATCTCATAGACGGCAGAAGTAACCTCAGACGGAAGTATTTTGTTGTAAATCGCCTCTCCTGTGGAGCAGTTGATGATTTTCCCGCCATTGAATGAGAGAATATACTTCCGTAGTCGCCGAGGTGAAGCTCCTTGGCAAGCGATACCACGCCGGGTGTAGGTCTGCCGGAGGCAAGAACTACCTTTTTCCCATTCTGCTGAATTTCGATAAGAGCCTCTCGTGTGGGAGGGGTAATTTTCTTTTCGGAGTTGGTCAGTGTTCCGTCCAAATCCAGTACAAGTATATCATAGGTCATGGTTTTGCCCTTTCTGTGTTCCGTGTATTATTTAAGCGTAAGCTCCTGAAGGCGTGTCACAATTTCAGGAAATTCCATTCCGTGTGAGGCTTTCACAAGGATCGTGTCGTCTTTGTGTAACAGTTCGTTCATCTTTGTAAAAAAGTCTGCTTTTGTATCAAAATGAACTACTTGATTTCCGGCGGAGAGTTCCTCTGCTCCGGCTGCGGTTGCTTTTGATAGTTCACCGATACAGATGACAAGATCGATCCCTTTTTCGGATGCATGTACACCGACTTGGCGGTGGAGCTCTTTTTCATCCTCGCCAAGCTCAAACATATCTCCGAGAATGGCAACTTTGCGGGTCTCGGCTCCGGAGAGCACGTCGATGGACGCCTTTGTGGACACCGGATTGGCATTGTAGCAGTCATCGATGATAAGAAGAGAATCCGTAAGAATCATATTGTTTCGTCCGGATACCGGAGTCAGACTTTCGATTCCTTTTTTGATCTCTTCAGCGGTAAGCCCGAGTTCACGTCCAACCAAAGCGCCAGCCAGCGCGTTGTACACCATATGGTTCCCGGAATCGGAATCATTGTGTCGATGCAGTTATCCCCAAGGTGAAGTGTACAAGACACCCCTTTTAGGGAGTGTGTGTGGATATTATCGGCAAAAGCGTCAAGCTCTGTGGATAACCCAAAGAACATTGGCGTTTGTCCTTTTACATCTGTGACTGTGATCAGTTTGTCATCATCGCCGTTTAAGATGATCTTGGCGTCAGGCTGCATAAAGTCGAACATCTCTGTTTTTGCTTTCAAAATGCCGTCTCGGTCGATGAGATTTTCCAGATGGCAGAGTCCGATATTGGTGATGACGCAGATATCCGGGCGAGCCATTTTCGCAAGGCGGTGCATCTCACCGAAATGGTTGATACCCATCTCAAGCACTGCAATCTCGTGTTCATCTCGAATATTGAAGATTGTCAGCGGAAGCCCGATTTCGTTGTTAAAGTTTCCAGCCGTTTTAAGAACATGATATTTTTGCTCCAAACCGAGGCGATCATCTCTTTTGTACTTGTCTTTCCGACACTTCCGGTGATACCGACCACTTTGATGTCAAGTGCCTTGCGGTAATGTTCTGCAATATCTTTGAGCGCCTGCTCACAGGAGTCAACAAGAATGTATGGGTGAGATACATTCTCTAAGACCACTTCGGAAAGTGTGCAGAGTGCACCTTTTTCCATCACCTGTGGGATAAAAGAGTGTCCGTCTACTCGTGCGCCTTTTATTGGAATAAACAACCAGTCTTTTTCGATTTTTCGGCTGTCGATGGCAACACCGGCCACTTCGATATGTGATACTGCTTCGCCCCCAAAATATTGTCCGTGGCATGCAGCAGTAATTTCCTGTAAAGACATATGTTTCATCGTCTGTTCCTCCGTCTATGCGTTGTAACGCGCGAGTGATTTTTGGATGATCAGTTCACAGAGGTCTCCGTATGTGATTCCGGCAGCGCGTGCCTCTTTCGGAAGAAGGCTGGCAGCGGTCATACCAGGGAGGCTGTTTACTTCGAGACAGTAAATGTCGTTGTTCTCATCTAATAAAAAGTCAGCGCGTGAGTAAATATCTAATTTCAGTGCTTTGAAAGCGAGCTCTGCAGCTCTTTGCATTCTTTCTGTCACTTCTTCATCGATATTTGCAGGACAGATTTCTTCTGTGCATCCATCCTGATATTTGTTGGCGTAATCAAAGAATCCGGTTTTTGGTATGATCTCAATTACCGGAAGCGCTTTTCCGTCGATGATGCCGACTGCGAATTCACGTCCTTTGATGTAAGGCTCGATTACAATCTCGTCCTCATAGCGGAAGGAATTCTCAACCGCTTCTTTGTATGCGTCCATCGTATCGACGATATATACGCCGATGCTGGAACCACCGGAACACGGTTTTACAACGACCGGAAGAGTAAGACCAAGATCAGAAAGACGCTGTATCTTTTCGGTCTTTTGTGAGATTGGTTCCAAGCGGTGTCGGAACGCCTGCCATCGTGAAAATCTGTTTTGTAACCCCTTTGTCCATGGCAAGCGCACTTCCGAGATAGTTTGGACCGGTGTATTTAATTCCGAGAATATCAAATGTTGCCTGTAATTTCCATTTTCTCCGACATCACCATGAAGCCCCATAAATACAATATCTGCAAGGCGGCAGATATCGATGACATTCGGTCCCAAAAAGCAGTCGGACTGGTCTTCACGGGACGCTTTGATTGCCGCAAGATCCGGTTCTGTTGTTTTGATTCCGTCTGCAATCTCCAAGCCTGCGTTTGGAAGAGTGAATACTTCTTCTAATTTGTCGGAATCATATGGAAATCCTAAAAATACATCTAATAAAAAAGCCTGATGCCCGTTTTCTCTCAAAGTTCTGCGGATGCCGGCTCCGGAAGTGAGTGAAACGTCACGTTCTGTGCTGAGCCCTCCTGCCAATACTACAATTTTCATACTGTTTATACTCCTTTATCATCGTCTAATCGGCAATACTCATCTGGTTCAGTAATGCCTGTTTTTCATCATATAATTTGCGGGACAGATCCACATATACTTTGTGTGGATTGAAGAGACGTTTTTGTCTCGTCCAAAGTGTTTTCTTTTCTTCTGCACAGTAGGCAGCAATCTCCATGACAGACGGAGAATCATATACACATGCGCCGTTAATAAATACCGGTTTTAAAATCTCACGCATAGTGTAAGAGCCGCCCGGCAAATTTTTGTCTTTTTTCCAGGTGGCTGTCGGATCAAATAAACAATAGATCTTCATCTGTGTCATAAGTCTCGCCTGCAAAGCAGATCAAATCTGCACGCATCTTCCGGTCGCCTTGTCATAGATCGGTAAACGGTCTTATTGCCAGGGTTTGTAATCTTTTCTGTGTTCTCAGAAAGTTTAATCTTGGAATGAAATTTTCCATCTTCTTTTTGGATTGCAGCAAGTTTGTATACCCCTCCGAAGGAGGACAGTCTTTGGACGTAATCAGATTTGTTCCGACTCCCCATGAGTGATAGCTGCACCCTGGATCTTTAAGTCGTGGATCAAATATTCGTCAAGATCGTTGGAAGCGGAGATAAATGCATCTTCAAATCCGGCTTCGTCTAACATCTTACGTGCCTTTTTAGAAAGATATGCAAGGTCACCGCTGTCGAGGCGGATTCCGTAGTTGTGAAGTTCAATTCCGGATTCACGCATCTCGGTGAACACTTTGATCGCATTTGGCACACCGGATTTTAAGGTGTCGTATGTGTCAACCAACAGACAGCATGCGTCAGGATATAATTTTGCGTATGTCTTAAATGCAGTGTATTCATCTGCAAAACTCATAATCCAGCTGTGTGCATGAGTCCCTTTTACCGGGACGTCAAACATCTGTCCGGCAAGAACATTGGATGTGCCGATACATCCGCCGATCATAGCGGCCCTTGCACCGTAGAGTCCCGCGTCAGGACCTTGCGCCCGCCGCAGACCGAATTCCATCACACCGTCTCCTGCAGCAGCAAAGACAACTCTGGCTGTCTTTGTCGCAATGAGAGACTGATGGTTGATGATATTTAAGATGGCTGTCTCCACAAGCTGTGCTTCCATGATCGGTGCGACAACTTTCAAGAGCGGCTCTTTTGGAAAGACAACAGTTCCTTCCGGAATTGCATAGATATCGCCGCTAAAGTGAAAACCACTCAGATAATGAAGAAAATCTTCGCTAAACATGTTCAGATTTCGAAGATAATCGACGTCATCGTATGAGAAGTTCAAGTCTTTAATATAGTCAATTACCTGTTCCAGACCGGCTGCAATAGAATAGCCAGAACCACAAGGATTCGAACGGAAAAAGACATCGAATACAACGGTCTCATTTTCCTGACGCTCAAAGTAGCCTTGCATCATTGTAAGCTCGTACAAATCTGTTAACAGGGTAAGATTTCTGCTGTTCATCTTGTTTGCTCCTTTATTTTCTGCATACATGCATTTCTTTTTGTACACCTGATTTTTAGGATATACTTATTTTATTATATCACTAGCGTATGACAATGTAAAAAGAAAATTTATGATATGAGCCATAAGATCTGACAGAACAGAAAAACGCAGCCTATGATAGCAAGGCTGCATTTTTTTGAATGGTCTCTTGGATGATATTCTGACAGTAAGCACCGAGATGCTTCTGTGTCTCTTTATCCAGTTCTTTTGGATAGATTGGTTCCCCATATTCAATGACCACGTGTGTTTTCTTGATACGTGGAAACTGGTTTTCAAAGATGGCTGCGGTATTGTTCATACTGATTGGAACAATCGGGCATCCGGTCTTCGTGGAGATTTTTAAGGCGCCGTCCTTAAACGGCAGCATACTTAATTCTTCGCCCTTGTTTCGCGTGCTCCGGGAAGATGCAGATTGAGATTCCTTTTTTTACATACTCAATTGCCTGAAGAATCGTCTTCAATCCTTCCTTTGGATTTTCACGGTTCAAAAACAGGCAGTAAAGATATCGCATCCAGGTTGAGAGGAGCGGAATCTTTTCCATAGAGTCTTTTGCTACATAACCGGTCAGACGTTTGCAGCGGGAGTATGTCAGCAGAATATCGAAAAAACTTCTGTGATTTCCGATAAAAAGAACGGGTTCATCAGGAACATTCTCTTCCCCGATCACCGTCACTTTCACACCGGTAATCTTTAAAATTATTTTGAATCCCCATTGCACAATCCGAAGTGAGCTGTAATCTCTTGCATTTCGGTTACATTTTCCGATTAGCCACTCTATGAAAAAGACCGGAATGGACAAAATCAGATAAGTAATCAGAAAAATTACTACAAAAATAAAACGTATCATAAAATCTAAGTTCCCTTCTATTAATTATCGTCCATATAGACGAGTCACAGAACAAAGCGCTTCGGCGAGACTGTCCGACAACGCCTCTTTTTGGTAACGCCATGCCCAATTTCCATCTGCCACACCCGGACAGTTCATACGACCCTCTTTTCCAACGCCGAGAACATCTTGTAATGGAAAGACCGCATAAGCTGCAATCGAGCCAAGGCAGGTGCGGATAAAGTCAAAATGGATACTGCTTGCGTCCGTGTTCATATAGCGGCGGACTTTGTCTCTGGAATATTCGCTTGCAGTCTGATACCAGCCTGCGCTGGTGTCGTTGTCGTGTGTCCCTGTATAGCACACACAGTTTGTTGTAGTGAACTGATGAGGAAGAAATGTACTTTCCTCAGTCGATTCGAAGGCAAACTGTAGGACTTTCATACCAGGAAAATGGAATTGATCACGGAGTTTTTCGACTTCAGGTGTGATGACACCAAGATCTTCGGCAATGATCGGAAGATTTTTTCCAAGCGCCTTTTCTATGGCGAGGAAGAGATCTTCTTTCGGGCCGTGCTTCCAGGTACCGTTGATTGCGGTCTCCTCTCCGAAGGGAACTGCCCAATAAGCTTCAAACCCACGGAAATGATCGATTCTTAAGTAATCTAAAAGATCCAGTTGGTTGCGGATTCTGGAAATCCACCATTTGTAGCCCTCTTTTTTATGGGCATCCCAGTTGTAGAGCGGATTGCCCCAAAGCTGTCCGGTTGTCGAAAAATAATCCGGCGGGACACCGGCGACTGAAGTCGGATAACCTTTTGAATCCAGTTGGAACAAATGTTGATTTGCCCAGGCATCGGCGCTGTCCAAAGAGACAAAAATTGGGATGTCGCCGATGATCTGTATATCCTTTTCGTTTGCATATTTTTTTAGTGCATACCATTCTTTAAAAAATAGAAATTGAACAAAGTAATGGTATTGTATCTCGTTAGAAAGCTGCTTTTTCAGTTCTTTCTTCAGACTGTCGGTCGGTCTGCGGTATGCTTCTTCCCAGGAAAGCCAGTCCTTTCCGTCATGCATTGCTTTGCAAGCCATGAAAAGTGCATAGTCATCAAGCCAAAACTGGTTGGCATTATAAAACGCATCGTATTCTTCCAATAACATCTTGTCGGAGGTATGGAGAAAACGTGAAAATGCAGATGCTAAAATCTTGAATTTCCAAGGGATGATCGTCCCATAGTCAACATGGTGTCCGTCTCCGCGCGGGCAGTCGGAAAGTTCTGCTTCCTCTAAGAGTCCGAGTTCTTTTAAATGTGCAGGACTGATCAGCAACGGCTGTCCTGCAAATGCTGAAAAGCTTTGATACGGCGAATCCCCAAAACCGGTCGGCGTAAGTGGGAGGATCTGCCATAGGTGTTGTCCTGATTTTTCAAGAAATCCACAAAATCATAGGCATCCTGTCCCAAATCTCCGATTCCATATGGAGATGGGCAAGATGTGGGATGAAGCAAAATCCCGGACAGACGATGTGGCTTTTCATAAGTCACTTCAGCAGTTTCAAAATTCATAGTGATGTCCCCTTTTTTATTGATTCCTGTTTTTCTCATTATACTAAAGTGCAGAAATAAAGGCAATATTTTTGAAAAAAACAGTCATTTTTGAAGACGTTCAGGTGTATGTATATAGGGAGAAGATAGACGAGGGATGCATGTGAGAAAATTAGCATCAGTTATGTTATGTGTCTGCCTGCTTATGTTATGTCAGGGCTGTTCTGTAAAGAAGATGAATACGGAAAAAATCAGAGATGTAGAGATCACTGTACTGGAAGAAGAAAAAATTCCGGAGGAGTTTCTGACACAGATTGAAGAAAAAAAGTCCGAACCGTTTAAGATTACGTATGCGGACAAAGATGCACTCTATATTGCACGGGGGTATGGAGAACAGAAGACGAGCGGTTACAGCATTGAGGTGAAAGAATGTTATGAGACAGAGAATGCCATTTATATACATACGAATCTGATCGGACCGTCAAAGGAAGAAAAAATTGTGGAGGCAAAGACATTTCCGTATGTGGCAGTGAAAATGCAATTTATCGACAAAAATGTGGTGTTTGAGTAAAGGAGAGAGGCAATGGAATTAGTAAAAAAACAAATTCATGCAAATCAGGTCGGCAAAAAAATGGTGGATCAATTTCTGGTAGACGATGATTTTAATGTGCCGGATACAAAAAATGATGTGCAGCGAGTCGTTGCGGGAGAGGGCACGGTGAAAATCGAGGATGTAAGACCGGTGGAAAATTACGTCAGAGTTACGGGAAAACTGTATTTTCAGATACTGTATGTGACAGAAGGAGCAGAACCGTCACTGACATCCATGGAAGGAAAAATTCCGTTTGAGGAGATGGTGTATGCGGATGAGGGGACAGACGGAGAATTTGTTGTTCAAAATACAAGGGTAGATTTTACTGCAACAATGATTCATTCGAGAAAATTGAATATCAAAGCAATGATTGAGCTTTTAATCAGTCCTCAAATGCAGGTTGATGAGACATTACAGTCGATGTGGAAAGTGAAATGCCACTTTATAAAAAAAGAAAAAAGCAATGGAACTTTTAACTCTTCATACGTCAAAGAAAGATACATACCGGATTAAAGAAGAACTGACGCTTCCGGGAACGAAAGAGACGATTGGGACAGTGCTTTGGACAGATATTTCGAACCGAAAACTAGATACGAAACTTGGGGCGGACGAATTGCTGCTTTCCGGAGAACTGCTGGCATTTTGTTTCTATGAATCGCCGGATGGGAAAATAGACTGGATTGGGCAGACGATCCCGTATGAGGGAAGAGTGGAGTGCTATGGAGTCGATGAAGCGATGTATCATCATCTGAACGCGAATCTGGAAGATATCAACGTGGATATCCGGATGGATGAAGACGGAGAGATGCGCACGCTTGGAATTGAGGGGACGTTAGAGTTAAAAATTGCCATTTATCAGGAAGAAAACATAGATTTTTTGGAAGATGTATATTCTTTGGAGCAACATTGCAGACTAGAGACAAAAGAAGCTTCCTATGAAGAGCTGCTGATGCAGAATCACTCGAAATGTAAGATAGCAGAGCAGCTGTCTTTGCCGGAGTTAAAAGATGATATTCTACAGATTTGTCATAGCAGCGGAAGGGTGCAGATTGACCGCACAGAGGTGACTGAGGAAGGGGTTCAGATTGACGGTGTACTCCATGTCAGCTTTTTATTTGTGAAGCCAGACGACGAAGTTCCATTCGACACGTGGCAGGGAATGGTTCCGTTTTCTTATTTAGTTGAGAGCAATGAATCGGAAATGGATATGCACTGCGACATTACAAGTGCACTGGAGCAGCTGAGTGTTTCTCTTATGGGAGGCGACAGTGTGGAGGTGAAAGCAGTGCTTGCGTTTCACAGTTTTTGCGAAAATCAGTGAAGGCTGGATGCATCACGGATTTGAAATGGAAAAAATTTCGATGGAAGAGCTGGAAAAGAGACCGGGGATTGTTGGTTATATTGTAAAAGAAGGAGATGACCTTTGGACACTCGCAAAACGTTATAGCACGACAAAAGAAGGCATTATGGAAGTGAACGAGATGACCGATGAAATGATAAAACCGGGAGACCGGATATTGATTTTCAAAGAAAAATATGAGTATACTATAGGTATTATGTATACAAAAAACACTGTCCCGGTGGAAACTCTGCCGGGATGGGAAGTGAGATGTGAAAGGAGAACGTGATGGGGAATATACAACAGCTAAAAGCTCTTGCAAAAATCAATCTGGGGCTGGATGTACTTGGAAGAAGAGAGAATGGGTATCATGATGTCCGCATGGTGATGCAGACAATTTATCTGTATGATAATATTACGATACAACGAACAGAGACACCGGGAATTACGCTGGAATCCAACTTGTATTTTCTGCCGAATGATGAGGGGAATATTGCATATAAAGCGGCAAAGATGCTGATGGACGAGTTTGAGATCCGGGATGGTGTCCATATTACATTGGACAAGCATATCCCGGTGGCAGCAGGACTTGCAGGGGGGAGCTCGAACGCGGCGGCGGTTCTTGTCGGAATGAACCGTATGTTTTCACTTGGACTCAGTGAAATGGATTTGATGGAACGAGGTGTAAAATTAGGGGCAGATGTTCCGTACTGTATTATGCGCGGAACGGTGCTTGCAGAAGGAATCGGAGAAGAACTCACACGACTTTCACCGCTGCCAAAGTGCTATATTTTGATCGCAAAGCCTGGAATCAGTGTGTCAACCCGCACGGTCTATGAGAAATTAGATGCACTTACGATCACAGATCATCCAGATATAGACGGTCTAATTACCGGACTTGAAAACCAGGATTTGAGAGCAGTCGCATCATCGATGGGGGAATGTGCTCGAACAAGTTACGGTAGATGCCTATCCGGTGATCGACAGGATTAAAAACGTGATGGAAGGAACAGGGGGCGGCTTAACGCATGATGAGCGGCAGCGGTACCGAACTGGTGTTTGGAATTTTGAGACCGGCAGACAGACAAAGAAGCGCAGAGGAAGATCAAAGAGCTGCAGATTGCAAAGCAGGTCTATTTGGCAAATGTACACAATACAAAAAGGAGATAAAAAGATGGATACAAATTTTGAAGTGAATATGAATGAATATTTACCGCTTCGCGATGTTGTATTTAATACACTGCGTCAGGCGATTTTGCGTGGAGAATTGAAACCGGGAGAGCGCCTGATGGAGATTCAGCTTGCAAACAAATTAGGGGTGAGCCGTACTCCGATTCGGGAGGCAATCCGAAAGCTGGAACTTGAGGGGCTTGTGCTGATGATTCCAAGAAAAGGGGCAGAGGTGGCGGATATTACCGAAAAGAGCTGCGGGATGTTTTGGAAGTGAGAGAGGCGCTGGAAGAGCTGGCGGTAAGACTTGCGTGCGACAAGATCAAAGAAGAGGAGATTGAAGAATAAAAAAAGTACGGCGCAGGAATTTAAAGAGACATTGGACTGTGAGGATGTTACGAGATTTGCGGAAGCCGATGTGAAATTCCATGATATCATTTACCGGACAACAGACAACGAGAGACTGATTCAGCTTTTATATAATTTGAGAGAGCAGATGTACCGTTATCGTGTGGAATACTTAAAAAGAGAAGATGCGCATGAGACTCTTCTTGCAGAACATGAGAGAATTATCGAGACAATTGAAAAGCGTGACAAAGAAGAGGCGATGAAAGCGGTGAGCCGCCACATAGACAATCAAGTGGCAGCTGTGATTGATACGATTCGCACAAAAAAATAGAATATTTGTATAATCTCAGAAAAATATGTGAAAACTCCGATTATCAAACAGGAGGTACATATTTATGAGATGGATATATGAGAAAAAGAAGATGATTTGTGCAGCGGCAGCGATTGTGCTTGCAGTTCTTGTGACAGGAGTAACCGCAGAGAAGAAGGGAATGCTTGCACAGGCAAAGATTGCAAGTGTTCAAAAGAGGATGGCGAAAGAAGTATTTCGTTTCCATGTGCTTGCAAATAGCGACAGCGAGGAAGATCAAGAACTGAAGATGAAAGTAAAAGGAGAAATCATTGCATATATGAAAGAAGATCTGCCATATTCGGATGGTGTGGAGACGACGAAGGCGTGGGCGAGAACACATACGGATGAGATTGAAGAAGTGGCTGCACGGACCATTGAAGAAGCCGGATATGACTATCCGGTAAAGGCAAAGGTTACGACCTGCTATTTCCCGGATAAGACATACGGAGATGTGACATTCCCACAGGGGGAATATGAAGCACTCCGAATTGAGATCGGGGAGGCAAAAGGACAGAACTGGTGGTGTGTGCTTTACCCGAATCTCTGTTTTATCGATGCGGTAAATGCGGTTGTGCCGGAAGAGGGAAAAGAAGAATTGAAAGAAGTACTGGATGAAGAAGAATATGAGATGGTGACCGCCGGCACAAAATTCAAGATTAAATGGTTCTTCTTTCAATGATAGGCAAAGTTGTGATTGGAGGAATTCATGACTGAATTTTTAGTAAAACATTTTGTGAAGGATTATGAAAAGACAGAAAAGGTGTCTGTGCGTACTGGCTATGGAATTCTGGCGAGTATGGTAGGCATCTTTTGCAACGTTTTATTGTTTTTGATGAAGATAACAATTGGGATGATGATACATAGTATCTCTGTTATCGCAGATGCATTTAACAACTTATCTGATGCAGGTTCATCGATCATCAGCTTTATCGGAGTCAAGATTGCGAGTAAGCCGGCAGACAAGGAGCATCCGTTCGGACATGGAAGGATGGAGTATATTGCGGCTTTGGTTGTCGCGTTTTTTGGTGTTGCAGGTTGGGTTTACTTTTTTTAAAAGATGCAGTTGGAAAGATAAAACATCCACAGGAGATAGAATTTAATCTGGTATCTGTCATTGTTTTATTGTTGTCCATCGGGATTAAGCTTTGGCTTGGGATGTTCAATAAGAAGCTTGGAACGAGGATTCATTCAAATGTGATGCTTGCAACGGCAGCGGATGCGATGGGCGATGTGATCACAACATCTGCGACGGTTGTCTCATTGCTGGTATTTTCAGTTTTCGGGCTGGAATATTGATGGGATTGTAGGAATCGGCGTGTCTCTTGTTGTTATGTGGGCAGGAGTAGGGATCGCAAAAGATACGTTGGAGCCATTGCTTGGTCAGGCAGTTCCAAAAGATGTGTATGAAGAGATAACAAAATTTGTGGAATCCCATGAGGGAATCCTTGGGACACATGATTTGATTGTACATAATTATGGTCCGGGAAGAAGTATGGCTTCGCTGCATGCCGAGGTGGCAAATGATGTGGATATCGAAGTCTCTCATGAGATCATCGACCGTATTGAGAGGGAAGCTACAAAGAGCTTGGTGTGTTTTGGTCATTCATATGGATCCGATTGAGATGAAAGACGAGCGTGTTTTATATGCAAAAAGGAAATTGGAAGAGGCGGTGAGAGCAATCGATCCGCAGGTGAGTATCCATGATTTTCGTATGGTGGATGGAGATGAGCAGGTGAATTTGATCTTTGATATGCTCGTTCCATTTCAGTATGATAAAGAAAAGCAAAAGGAAATCTGCAGGACACTTCGAAAAAAGGTAAGGGAGATTGACCAAAGATACCGTTGCGTCATTGTGACGGAGACAAGTTACATAGCGGAGGAAAAATAGATGTATAAGTTAGAAGGACAGATCAGATTCAGTGAGTGTGATACGAGCAAGAGAATAACGCTTCCGGGAATCATCAATTATTTTCAAGATTGCAGCAGCGCACAGTCTGAGCAGATCGGACATGGGATTGACTATCTGAAAGAGAAGAAGAAAGCCTGGATACTTTCCGCGTGGCAGATTATTGTGGAACGTTATCCGGAACTTGGAGAGGCGATTGAGGCTGGCACGTGGGCAACTGATTTTAAGGGACTGTATGCGACGAGGAATTTTTCGATGAAGACAAAATCAGGGGAAATGCTGGCATATGCCAATTCTATCTGGGTGTTCATGGACCTCGCTGCCGGAAGACCAACAAAACCGGGAAAGGAAGAGGTGGAAGCATATGGGATGGAACCGGCGCTTGAGATGGAATATGCTCCGAGAAAAATAAAACTGTCGGAAAAAGCGATTTTGGTTGACACGTTCCCGGTACGCAAGTATCATATTGATACAAACAATCATGTAAATAATTGCCAATATGTGCAGATGGCGATGGAAGTGCTGCGGGAAGACATGAGGATCAGACAGGTACGAGTAGAGTATAAAAAATCAGCGGTTTATGGAGATGTTATTTTGCCGAAGATTGCCGAAGAAACAAGCCGTACCGTGGTGGAACTTTGCGATATGGAGGAAAGACCATACGCTGTGGTAGAATTTGTAGGAGAGAAAAAATAAATGATGAGATTAGGGAAAAAACAAGTACTGACAATTGTAAAAAAAGTAGAGTTTGGAGTCGTATCGTGGCAGTGACGAGGATCGTGTGCTTCTGCCAAAAAGACAGGTTCCGGAAGGGGTTGAGATAGGAGATCCTGTGGAAGTGTTTTTGTATAAGGATTCCGATGACAGACTGATAGCAACGACTCATGAGCCAAAGATAGAGTTAGGAGAACTGGCGGTGTATTGAAGTGCAGATACAGGAAAATTTGGAGCATTTTTAGACTGGGGATTGGAAAAGGATCTGTTTTTGCCTTTCAAAGAGCAGACTGTAAAAGTGGCAAAGGGAGATCAATGTCTTGTGGCGCTTTATATTGATAAAAGTGAGCGTCTCTGCGCAACGATGAAAGTGTATGATATGTTGAAGAAAGATTCGCCGTATCAGAAGGATGATATGGTGGAAGGGATTATTTATGACACAAGTGATAACTTTGGATTGTTTGTCGCAGTCGATAATCAGTATTCCGCTTTGATTCCGAAAAAAGAGGTATATGGAAGACTTCGCATTGGACAGACAGTAAAAGCGAGAGTTACGGCGGTGAAGAAAGACGGAAAGCTGGATCTGAGTGTCAGAGATAAGATTCCGATGCAGATGGACAAAGATGCTGAGAGTGTTTTGAAAGAAATTGAACGGCGCGGTGGAAAACTGCCGTTTACAGATAAGGCAGACCCTGAAGTGATTAAGCAAGAATTTCAGATGAGTAAGAATGCATTTAAGCGTGCAGTAGGACGGCTTCTGAAAGAAGAGAAGATTGAGATTAAGGAACATGCAATTGTCATGTAACAGAAAAGTAGGGGATAGCGTCTACGAAAGCTGGCGAAAGGAGTTGTGTATAATGAAGGTGCAAAATATTACGGACATAGATAAGTTTTTTGAAGTGGTGGACAGATGTTCCGGGAAAGTAGAATTGGTAACAGGTGAAGGAGATCGATTAAATTTGAATCTAAGCTTTCACAGTACGTTCAATCGCAAATATTTTCTCGAACAGTGAGATTCCGGAACTGGAGATTGTCGCTTATGAACCGGACGATATAGAACGATTGACAGAGTTTATGCTGAAAGGTGAATAAAAGATATTAAAAATGAGGATACGGCGAAGGCGGTATCCTTATTTGCGTTTTAAGATAAACTTTTTATATTGAGAGGGCGTTGTTCCAATGATGTTATAAAATAATTTTGAAAAGTGCTGTGAATCTTTCAGCCCAATCATTCCGGAAATTTCGGTAAAAGTAAGAGTAGTCGTATCCATCAACTCAATGGCACGGTTGATGCGGTATACATTGATATAATTTCCGAGAGAAATATTCATATATTGCGAAAATAACTTGCTGAGATATCGGGTAGAGATATTCAGCTCCTTTGCGATATCCGGAATTAGAATTTTATCCATATAATGATGTTCTATATAGTTCAGTGTAAATGAAATATAGTTCCCCTGTATTTTTTCTGGAAACTGCGCCTTTGATAATGTCTTATAGGACTGCATGATGAGCAGAACCAGCTGTAAAATATATAGATTGATGTTGGCAGATACCGTAGAATCCTGACTGGTGTTATATAATCGGATGATTGCGAGAATCAGCTCTTTTAGTTCTTTCGTTGTTTTTTGCTGATGAAATGGAGCGCAGCAAAAATTAAGGAGTGCATCAAATT
>ENA-OQAN01000842-OQAN01000842.1-human-gut-metagenome-genome-assembly--contig:-NODE-842-length-14765-cov-2.625222_pt1 | contig 14765 bp, 19 predicted proteins | sample MGYA00242735_ERZ504527 | MGnify/ENA primary metagenome ERZ504527 (study PRJEB26092, sample SAMD00036230) | human gut metagenome | host: Homo sapiens | study: EMG produced TPA metagenomics assembly of...
CTCACTGATGTATAGCGTTATCATCAGCGGGCTTGTGTTTTTTTCATTTTCCTATCTCGTTATTAACGATGAAATTTGAATTTTTTTGATGTCTTGACTCATTTCCATTTCTGAAAATGAATTCTATCTTAATTCTTGTATGAAGTTTTCAAGGTACATGCTGAGAACAATAAGTTTTTTATCATTCTCGATGGGCTTGAGTGGACTCGAACCACCGACCTCACGCTTATCAGGCGTGCGCTCTAACCACCTGAGCTACAAGCCCATTCGGCTTATGGTCGTTTCCACGACCCGCTTATTTAATTCGGATGATCTCTCATCCTAGTGGAGAATACGAGATTCGAACTCGTGACCTCCTGCTTGCAAGGCAGGCGCTCTCCCAACTGAGCTAATCCCCCATAGATCCGGCAACCACCTATCTTCCCGGGTCGTCTCCAACCAAGTATTGTCGGCCGCGTCAGTCTTAACCAACGTGTTCGGGATGGGAACGGGTGTGACCCCGACGCGCATCATCACCGGAATATTTAATTTTAAGCCTTTGACAGCTCAACAATAAAACAACCTTTACTTCTTCTTCCTTAGAAGGAGGTGATCCAGCCGCACCTTCCGATACGGCTACCTTGTTACGACTTCACCCCAGTTATCGGTCCCGCCTTCGGCAGCTCCCTCCTTACGGTTGGGTCACTGACTTCGGGCGTTACTGACTCCCATGGTGTGACGGGCGGTGTGTACAAGACCCGGGAACGTATTCACCGCGACATTCTGATTCGCGATTACTAGCGATTCCAGCTTCATGTAGTCGAGTTGCAGACTACAATCCGAACTGAGACGTTATTTTTGGGATTTGCTCCCCCTCGCGGGCTCGCTTCCCTTTGTTTACGCCATTGTAGCACGTGTGTAGCCCTGGTCATAAGGGGCATGATGATTTGACGTCATCCCCACCTTCCTCCAGGTTATCCCTGGCAGTCTCTCTAGAGTGCCCATCCAAAATGCTGGCTACTAAAGATAGGGGTTGCGCTCGTTGCGGGACTTAACCCAACATCTCACGACACGAGCTGACGACAACCATGCACCACCTGTCTCCTCTGTCCCGAAGGAAAGCTCCGATTAAAGAGCGGTCAGAGGGATGTCAAGACCAGGTAAGGTTCTTCGCGTTGCTTCGAATTAAACCACATGCTCCACCGCTTGTGCGGGTCCCCGTCAATTCCTTTGAGTTTCATTCTTGCGAACGTACTCCCCAGGTGGAATACTTACTGCGTTGGCTGCGGCACCGAAGCCTCTACGGCCCCGACACCTAGTATTCATCGTTTACGGCGTGGACTACCAGGTATCTAATCCTGTTTGCTCCCCACGCTTTCGTGCCTCAGTGTCAGTTTCAGTCCAGTAAGCCGCCTTCGCCACTGATGTTCCTCCTAATATCTACGCATTTCACCGCTACACTAGGAATTCCGCTTACCTCTCCTGCACTCCAGTCTGACAGTTTCAAAAGCAGTCCCAGAGTTAAGCCCTGGGTTTTCACTTCTGACTTGCCATACCACCTACGCACCCTTTACACCCAGTAATTCCGGATAACGCTTGCCCCCTACGTATTACCGCGGCTGCTGGCACGTAGTTAGCCGGGGCTTCTTAGTCAGGTACCGTCATTTTCTTCCCTGCTGATAGAGCTTTACATACCGAGATACTTCTTCACTCACGCGGCGTCGCTGCATCAGGGTTTCCCCCATTGTGCAATATTCCCCACTGCTGCCTCCCGTAGGAGTTTGGGCCGTGTCTCAGTCCCAATGTGGCCGTTCACTCTCTCAAGCCGGCTACTGATCGTCGCCTTGGTGAGCCGTTACCTCACCAACCAGCTAATCAGACGCGGGTCCATCCTGTACCACCGGAGTTTTTACCCCTGCACCATGCGGTGCTGTGGTCTTATGCGGTATTAGCAGTCATTTCTGACTGTTATCCCCCTGTACAGTAGGTTACCCACGCGTTACTCACCCGTCCGCCACTCAATCACCAAATCTTCAGTTCCGAAGAAAATCAAATAAGGTGTTTCGTTCGACTTGCATGTGTTAAGCACGCCGCCAGCTTCATCCTGAGCCAGGATCAAACTCTCATGTTCAATGTTGATCCAAGTTCAAGAAGCACTAGCTTCTTTATCCTTGTTAATTACTGTTCTCTATAAAGAACGTTCGTTGATTTTTACTAAAATCATCTGAAAAATTCATTAGAATTTTCAAGGTTGTCTTATTGTTCAGTTGTCAAAGATCTTTTTGTGATCCGCTTCGTATAAGAAGCTTTATCATTATATCACTTCGTTCTTAGCTTGTCAAGAACTTTTTTGATTTATTTTGTTGACCCGTTCTTCATAAGAACCGCAGCAACTTTTACATCATATCATGTTCTTTCTTACTTGTCAAGAACTTTTTTAATTCTTTTTTGAAACATTTTTTTCAAATCCCTTTGAAACAATATGTTCCTCACTGTCTCTCACAGACAGCTTAAATATAATATCATGCCATTTCTTTTATGTCAACACCTTTTTTCATTTTTTCTATTTTTATTATTTAACACTCTCATCATTATTTCAAAAAGAAGGTATCCTGCAAATGAATCATTAAATGACATTTGCAAAATACCTTCTTTTTATTGTTGTAATAATTTCTGCGTTTCTATCTGTATCTGCTGTTTGATCATCTGTTCTAATGGATTCGTTTCCACCATTGTCTGCATAACTTCACTTCCGCCAACGATCTGAGCATATTCAGATTCCATTCCAACATGTGGCATCAATGAAATAAAAAATACAACTACCATAATGATCAAGGAACCTTTGATCAATCCAAGTGCTGCTCCTGCTACCTTGTTAATAAACCCAACACCTGGAACCCTTGTAACTTTATTTGCAAGACGTATTACCACTGAAAAAATAATTTTACATACGATCATCAACCCCATATATGCAATCATATATGCAATTCGATCTGTAACAATCGTTCCCTGGATTTCTGGTACATTTTGAATCACTATTTCTTTAAAATATGCAGCGCCTTTATAAGCGATCGCAAAAGTTAAAATCCATGATGCAAGATTCAGCATACTTTTAATGAGTCCTCTTCGATAACCTATGATCATCTGCAAGATCAAATAGATTCCAAAAACAGCTACGATAATTTCTCCCATATGTACTCCATTCTAGTATATCTCTGATAAATTTGTACTATTTTCATAGGTTATCAGATATTTCTGTCTTTTTCCTGTTGGTGAAATATTGACAATCCGTTTCTTAAAGTCTTTCTTAAACATTTCATGTCCAGCAAAATTCACAATTGAACAATGATAATTTCCAGCCAACAATAATTCTTTCTCTCCTAATAATAATTTATTATATTCTGAAGAGAATTTATGTGACATCAATTTTCTTCCTGTTTTATTATATACGACTGCTTCATATTTTTCTTGATCTGTTTTTTTCTGATCTTCAAATACGAATGCTGCGTAATCATCATTCACCGCAACACTACTCACATCTTTATCAAATGATATCGTTTGCTTTTTAGAAATTGTTTTTCCTACTTTAAAGAAAATCATCTGATCATCTCCAATTGCCACAGCTTTAGAATCACCCATAAAGCTCACTTTCGGAATTACCGTATCTTTAAAATCAAAGCCACCGATCATCTGATCTCCACTGTCTTCACCTTCCTGTCCAAAATTATACAGTGCAACTCTGCTTTTTACATTAATCCCATCAACGACAAGATAACTGACTAAAAGATTTTGTCCATCTGATGACAGATCAATATCCATTGGATATCCATTTTGATCAGATGTGACTTTGATACTTACAAGTTTCTTCTGTGCTGCATCATATAATTCTATATAATTTCCATTATCACCGTGAAGAATTAAAGCAATTACACCTTGTTTTGCCACTTCCAAATCTACGATTGGATAAGATACACTAAATTTTTTCATCTGTCCATCTGAATCAAGTAACGCAATCTCATTCCCATTCTTGGATGCAACTACAATATAGTCCCCACAATAAGATGCCTGTGGATTCTTAATGGAATATGTTTTATTCCATTTTTCATTTCCTTTTCCATCTAAGAAAGAAATCCCATCTTCGCTGTAACAGATCGTTCCTTTCTTATATGCAAATGACTGAAATGATTCTGTCAGCTCTTTTGTGATCGTTTTTACAACCTTCATCCTGTGATATGTCCGATAGCGATATGCAAATATTGTACATATACATACAACCACAAACGCTATGATCAATCCCATACGATATTTTTTTCTTTTTTCTCTTAGAAATAATGCATTTTGAATGTTCTCATTGGAATTGACATAAAGAGAAAACCCTGATTTCGTCTTTTGTTCCATAAAATACCTTCCATTTTCTAATCAATCATCATCTCTGAATACAGGTAAGTATACCTTATTCAATGAAATGTGTCCAGTCTACACATATTTCCTAGTTTAAATATCATCGAAGTGTTCCAGGAATGATCAACTTCTGTCCTGGGTAAATCTGATTTTCATCAGACAATGCATTTGCCTTTTTGATTCTTTGAACAAGCTTCTGGGTCCCATATACCTTTCGACTGATCGATACTAACGTCTCTCCACTTTTTACAGTATATGTATAAGACTTGTATTGCCCAGAACTTACTTTTTGAGTTTTCTGTTTTTGTTTTATTGTGGATTGTATTGTTTTTTGTTCCTTTTTATGTGTTGAAGTTTGTGTTGCCGTATCTAATCTTTTTGTTATTTTTACACTCGTTGTTGGTGATTTTGTTGAAATTTGATCCGACACCCCTTTTCCCATCGTATGCACCGCACCATTTACAACCTCTTTAAAATTTATACTCTGATCTTGTCCAGCATAATAATACATCGTACCTCCCATGATCATCATGATCGTAACTGCTGCTGCCGTTGAAATATTCCGAATCCTTCCTTTTCTCTGATTACTCTTGGTTTTTTTGGATATCTTTTCACGAAACTGCCGGATCAATTTCTCATCTCTTCGACTCTCCATCATTTTTTCATATGTCTGCACCTCTTTTATATCTTGTCTTCGTTCCACAAGATAATTCTGCATCATCGGATTTTTTTCATAATATATATAGTATCCATTTTGCCTTGAGAGATCTTCTCCTCGAAAAACATAAAATGCATCTTCTCCTTCCAGATCATCCATCATATATAACACTTTTCCTTCTCCTGGAAAATTTTCAAAATGTGTCTTTTTTATTTTATCATTGAGTCGAACCGAAAATCCCATTCTTAAAAGTGCCCATCCGATGACATCCAGACCAGAAAACAATCGCTCCTTCTGTTGATATATCTCTCTCCATACTTCATCATCAAATACTGTTTCATCAAGATCCAATTCCAGATTCTGTCCCTCGATCGCTCCTCTTATAAAAATAACAAGATCATTTCCAATCTGCTTTTTCTCTCCAAATAAAATTGCTCCTCTTACATATGTATTTTTGTCCATGGATAAAGAATTTAAAAATGTTATAACGTAATCTTCAATATATACTTTTGTGTGTCCTGCTGGACTTCCAATCTGCCTGATATTTTTAGGCAACTGCTGCTCTGTTTTCACGAAAAAACCTCCTTTTCTTCCATTTCACAAAAACCTTATCATAAAGAGATAAAATTTTTATCAAACAACGTCGAGATGTTAAAATTTTTTTACATACTTCTTTTCTTTTTGTATACACTAAAAAGAGAATTTAAATCAGGAGGACGATCTATTGTTAAAAAAAAATATCTTACTATCATCCAGATTCCCCTTATGCTCTTATGAAATTTCAAAATGATCTGCTACATTATCTCAAAATAAAGCATAAAAAAAAATCAGCCCCTCGTCATTGTCTGTATCGGTACAGACGCGCGACTGGTGACTGTCTTGGACCACTCGTTGGTCAGGCATTGCTTCCTTCTTCTCAATATTCAGTTTTTGGGACTTTAAAAGAACCTATTCACGCTAAAAATCTCAATCAAACTTTTAAAGAAATTTATTCTGTCTGCCAAAATCCTTTCATCATCGCTGTCGATTCCTGTCTCGGTTATGCGCAGCATGTTGGATGTATTACACTCTCCCCTCTCCCACTGCTTCCTGGCCGAGGCGTTTCAAAACAGCTCCCACCGATCGGACAATTATCAATCACTGGAATTGTAAATGTCTTTTCTGATTCCGTTTCAAACGAATCTGTAATTCAAAACACTCGACTTCACACCGTTATAAAATTAGCGGATTTTATCACAAATGGTATAAAATCCGCTAATATCCCTTCTATATATCAAGTTTCATGTCCCCATCCTTGATCAATCCTGCTCTACGCATCGCTTCCGAAATAAAATATGTCAAAAATGCAGGAGCTATGATCTGCATGACCAGTATCATGACAATAACAGTCACTGCAGAAGTTCCTCCTGTTGTCATCGTCTTATATGTCATCATTGGTCCCACAAACCCTGCCGTTCCCATACCAGAACCAATTGCATTATTCGTCATTTTTAAAACTACAGTAGAGATCGGACCAAGAATGGCACTTGTAATGATCGGTGGCAGCCAGATCAATGGTTTTCTTACAATATTGGGAACCTGTAACATCGATGTTCCTATTCCCTGTGCCAATAGACCTCCAATTCCATTCTCCCGTAAACTGGCCGTCGCAAATCCGATCATCTGTGCACAACACCCAATCGTTGCTGCTCCTGCGGCAATTCCAGAAAGATTCAAAATAATTCCAAGTGCTGCTGAACTGATCGGAAGAGTTAACGCCATACCCATCAATACAGAAACAACAATTCCCATCAAAATGGCTGCTGTTCTGTTCCCCATCGAATCATCTCTCCGATCTGTTTCATGAGATCTGAAATATACGGTCCAACCGTTAACCCCACGATTCCACCACATACGATCGTTGTTAATGGCGTCAAAATAATATCAAGCTTTGTTCTTCCAATGAAAATCCTTCCAATCTCTATTCCTATGTAAGCCGCTACAAATGCTCCAAGAGGCTCTCCTGGGCCACTTAATAGGATTTTGCCACTTGAACTTACACTTCCATTCAATAAGCCAGAAGCAAAAGCTCCGATCATACCCGCACTTGCGGCAGATGCACATACAAGTGTTGATTCTCCTAATTTACTTGCAACTCCAATTCCAATTCCAGCTCCCGTCAATACTTTAGCAATTGATGCAACCATAACGATCATATTTCCTATATCTCCTCCTATGATCGTTCCGGCTTGTTCTAAAATCGTTCCAATGATCAATGTTGCAAATAATCCTATTGCCATTCCTGACAATCCATCTATAAAAATCCGTTTTAAAATTTTCATGCTCCATCTCCCTTTTAACGTAATGTTTTTTTTAGTATAACATACCTATTTTGCTTTACAAGAAACAAAAATACTTCTATACTAAGTCAAAAGAAGTAACTATTTACCAATTTATTAAGGCAGGAGTTTATTTATGTTTCGTATGTGGGGCAAGATTTTTCATGAAAATCATATGTTAAAAGACACTGTAATCTGTATAGATAGTGATCTGAATCGAACTAGAAAAGTATATCAGGCATTGGAAGAGATCTGTTATGAATTTGATCTTTCTAAACCACTCTGGCTTGATCACAATAAAAACGACTTTATCCATCATTCAAAAACCAGATTTAATTCTGACAGTTTTGTAGAAGATATTGATTTTGATTTTCTTGAAATTCAGGTAATTGAAGAAGACTAAATAATTTTATATTTTCTTTTGAAATCGTTTACAAAACCACAAGACAAATGGAGATTATTTATATGAAGGGAAACGGTCACCCCACAAACAATCAGAATATTTCTGAATATGTTGCACTTTTATATCAGAAATATTCGCATAAATTATACTGTAATGCTTTTCATTACACGTCAAATCCAAGTATTGCTGAAGATGGTGTTCAGCAGATATTTGAAAAAATTCTTTTACATCCTGACACAGCATTACATGTACCTGAACACGAGATTATCTATTATCTCTTTGCTATACAGCGTAATGTGATGTATACACTAACTATGGATGAGTATAAAAATTCTCACTATCCTTTAGATTATGATGATGGTAACGATATTTCTCGTAATCTCATTGATCCTGAGGATCTGTTTATCCGTTATATTTATCTTGATTCTCTCAAGATCATTTTCTCAACACTAACACCCGATTTTCGTGATACTATAATTTTTCATTATTTCTATGGATTTAAATATAGTGAGATTGCATGTATGTTTCATATTTCTGAAAGAGCAGTTAAGAAAAGAATTGCTGTAGCCAAGAAACGCGTAAGAACCATGTTTCAGAAAGAGGATTTCCTATGAACAATACAAATAAGAATATTTTTTTATTTTCTGGTTCCCTTTTTTCTTCAAAAATCGGTTTACTATATATAAGGGAGTGAACATTGTATTTTAAACGCATAATAATAACAGCAGGATTACCGATTACAAGATAGCAACAGGCAGTCAAAAAAACAGGACACCCTGTATTCGTCCGTATATAGAATATAATTTTCATTGATGACAGGTCTCATCTCTGAATCATATCTCAGATATAATGGATTCTCTCTTATAAATTCCACAAATGTATGGATTCTCATCATCTCCATACAAAATACAACAGGTCAGAGATTAATACTCTGACCTGTTATTCATTTTCTATTTTGTTGTACTTCCAAAGCCGCCATTTCTGACTTCTGTTGCATCATCATCGATCGTAACTCCGTACTGCATAAAGATTCCCTGTACCATGCCAGTTCCCTGTGCACTGAAACTGTCTTACCTTCATTGGTGTCATTTGTTAATTTTACAAAAATGTGACCTTCATTGTCGGAATAAAAATAATCGCTGTCAATAATACCGACTGTATTATTCATCTGAAGACGGAATTTAAATCCTAATCCACTTCTTGGGAAAATATTTAATACCCAATCAGATTCAATAAAAACTCGGATTCCTGTTGGAATCTTGATTGTTTCTCCTGGTTTTAATTCAAAATCAACCGGACTAAAAAAGTCGTATCCTGCTGATCCTCTAGTTGCTCTCTTTGGCAATTTGATCTGGTCATAGATTTCTTTGATTTCTTCTTCTGAAGCTCCTGGAAAACTATCATCCCAGCTTTCTTTGAACTGTTCAAAACTTACTTTATGAAATTGTGCTATCTTATTCATCTGTATCTCCTAATTATAAATGATATTCTGCGTATCTGTTAATATTTATAACGTTTCCTTATTTTTATCAAACTAACGAATTTCTTTCAATAGTCCGGCAGTTTTTTCAATCCTTCAAATCGGTATCCCTCTTTTTTTAGGTTTATGATCACTGTCTCCAACGCTTCTGCGTTTGATCGCGATATATTATGTATGAGTGGGATCGCACCTTTATGCGTATATTTTTGAAAATGTTCTATCACATAGTCTTTTCCAGCTGTTGATCTACCTTAAAATCCACGTAAGCCATACTCCAGAAAATTGTCCGATATCCCATCTTTTTGGTTAATGCTAGTGTTCTCTCATTATACTCTCCCATTGGAGGCCGGATAAAAGGATCCATATCATATCCTGTTGCTTCTTTACAATACTGTGCACAATCTATGATCTCCTGTTTATTATCGCGATCTGACAATGTTGGCATGCTCTTATGATGTACCGTGTGATTTCCTACGATATGCCCCTCTTTTTTCATACGCTTTACGAGCTTTGCTTCCTCTCTGATAAATGGTTTTGTTACAAAAAAAGCTGCTACAACTTTTTGTCTTTTCAAAACATCCAGAATTTTTGGAGTAAATCCATTTTCATATCCGCAATCAAACGTCAGATAAATCTTTTTTTTTTTGTGCATTTTGGATCTACATAATATGCATCATATTTTGACAGATCTATTTTCTGTGAAACCTCTGGCTGCTGATGTTCCTCATTTCTTTTAAACCACCAACTTTCAATCCCTTGCGAAACATTTCCCACCGTCTTGTATATCTGTATTGTTGAATCTCGATGTGTATCTTGCTTTTTCTTTTTCTGCTCTTCGGTTTGCCCCATACATCCACTAAATAATATTCCTGTTATACAAACTAAGATCATCTGAAAAATTCTTCGATATTTCATAAAAGCACTCACACAACCTCTTTTTCTTATATGTATTATCCAATTTCTCACTTTATAAGTCTTTTATAAAATCTTTTAAATATCTGCAGATCTTCATCTGTCAGCTGACATTCTCTGGAACTTGCAATCTCTCCCCAATGCTCTTCGATATTCGCTACCTGTTTCTTTTCTTTTTTTATCTCTTCTTTTTTCTTATTTTCTAAATTTTCTTTATAATTTTGTTTTTTTGTATAATTCAACATTCGATTTGGTAATATGTTTTCCAAATAGTTGATCAGATTAATTTTTATTTTCCTCTTCATCTGATCCATTTTGTTAAATAATCCATCATAAAGATGGAAATTCCACATACAACTCCAATGATCAAATTTCTTCCCCAGAAATTAATATCTGCATTCATTGCTATTCCACGAATAGCGCCCAGACATCCAAGACCTACACAGATAATTGCACAAAACCCTGGAATCTGTTCCAGGAAAAACGAATTTATCCCCAATATCTTGTCCGCTTCAAAATATTTATCCACAATACAGCTGATATTATTCACTTTTGTTTGCAGATTATAATAGTTTTCTATTTTCTTTTTTAATGTGCCGATCCAATACCGTTTTGGTCTCTCCATTTCTTCTGAAGATACTAACAATCTATGATAATTTGCCCAAACTATGACCTTAGTAAGAACTGCGATCACCATTGCTGTTATAAATCCTTTCATAAAAAAAAGTTTCCCTTAACATTTCCATAGATACCACTCCTTTTCATCATATATATGTTACTTATGATTATAAAAGGATATCTATCGAAACTTAAGAGAAACCGTCCTACAAAGTTAGACTACATTCTGTCTAATATTCCAAGAACCAGACGAACAATGTGTTTTATTGCCGCTTTTTCAAATTCTTCGTAACTTCCTGCTGCTTCCTGATCTGCTTTATCAGAGATCGCACGAAGAATGATAAATGGAATCTGATTTAAATGTGCTGCCTGTGCCATCGCTGCACCTTCCATCTCTGCACAGTATCCATCAAATTCATTGATCAGATAATGTTTCTTCTCATTATCTGAAATAAACTGATCCCCACTGACTACTCTTCCAACATAGCTGTGGATATCTGGATTTACTTCGTCACATGTCTTCTTGGCAAGTTCGATCAGATCTTTATCTGCCTCAAAATAAGAAGTATCCATTCTAGGATTTCCCCAACTTTATATCCAAAAACAGTTGCATCTACATCATGCTGAACTGCATCTTTGGAGATTACAATGTCCCCGATCTCAATGTCTTTATATAGTCCACCTGCAACACCTGTATTGATCACAGCTTTTACATCAAAACGATCTGCAAGAATTTGTGTGCATAATGCCATATTTACCTTACCAATCCCACTCTGCACGATCACAACTTCTTTATCTTTTAACTTTCCACAATAAAAATCCATACCTGCACAGGTTACTTTTTCTTTTTCTTCCATAGCTTCGATCAGCTGACTGACTTCTTCTTCCATGGCTCCAATGATACCAATCATATGTTATCTCCTTTTCTTTTATGTTGATTTCAGTTTACGAGAAATCGTAATTTATGTCAAATAAGAATCTCTTGAAATACACTCTCTCTTGCACTATAATTTGTTGTGTATCTAGCATTTTACCAGATACTTAATTTTTTGAAATATATTTACAGGAGGATAATAGAATTATGGTATATAAAACAAAAGGAACTTGTTCCAGTGAAATTGAATTTGAGGTAGAAAATGGATCTTAACAGATATCCATTTTGTTGGTGGATGTCAGGGAAATACAACTGGTGTCGCTGCATTAGCAAAGGGACTGCCTATTGATGAAGTTATCGACAAATTATCTGGAATTCAGTGTGGTTTCCGTGGAACTTCTTGTCCAGACCAGCTTTCTAAAGCACTGATCGCGTACAAAGAAAATAATTAATCGGGGTGAAAAGATCATGAAACGAATCGTATTAACCGGTGGAGGAACTGCCGGACATGTTACACCAAATATGGCACTTGTACCGAAACTGATCGATGAAGGATATAATATTTATTATATTGGTTCTTACGAAGGTATGGAAAAGAAACTGATCGAAGATATCGGTATTACTTACTATGGAATTTCTTCTGGAAAGCTTCGCCGCTATTTTGATATCAAAACTTCTCTGATCCATTCAGAGTTATCAAAGGATTTTTTGAAGCAAAGAAGATCTTAAAGAAACTTCGTCCAGACGTTGTATTTTCCAAAGGTGGCTTTGTCACTGTGCCTGTTGTGATCGCTGCCAAACAGCTCCATATTCCCGTGATCATTCATGAATCTGATATGACTCCAGGATTAGCAAACAAGTTAAGTATTCCTAGTGCAAGTAAAGTATGCTGCAACTTCCCTGAGACAGTAAAACTTCTCCCTGAAGGAAAAGCTGTACTAACAGGTTCTCCGATCCGTGAAGAATTATTTACAGGAAAATGTGAAGAAGGACTTCGTCTGTGTGGATTTACAGAAGAAAAACCTGTACTTCTTGTTATTGGTGGAAGTCTTGGATCTGTTGCGATCAACAATGCGATCCGCAGTAACATTGATGCGTTACTTGAAAAATACCAGATCATTCATCTGTGTGGACGTAATAACTTAGATGAAAGCCTTGAGGGCAGAGAAGGTTACAAACAGTTTGAATATGTCAAAGATGAGTTAAAACATTATTTTGCATGTGCAAATGTTGTTGTGTCCCGTGCTGGAGCGAATGCAATCTGTGAGCTTCTTGCACTTAGAAAGCCAAATATCCTGATTCCTCTTGGATTAGAAGCCAGCCGTGGAGACCAGATCCTAAATGCTGAATCTTTTGAGAATCAGGGATACAGCTATGTGCTTCAGGAGAAAGATGTTACAAGCGAAACTTTATTGAATGCTGTTAACAGCGTTTATGAAGATCGTGATAAATATATTGAAGCTATGAATCATAGTAAGCTTGCAAATCCGATCGAGACGATCGTGAATCTGGCAAATCAATTAGCTTCTCGAAAAAAGAAACGATAATTTTATCAATTACTCATAAAAACGAGAGAAATTAAAAATTTCTCTCGTTTTTTATTTTTACATGTATTATATCCAAAAATTAAAAAATTAGCATATTTTTTAATTTTTTATGTTATACTTCTATTATTATTAAAATTCACTTTATATTTTTTAAGGAGGACAACTATGGATTATCACATTTTAAAAAAATATCGATATACAAACCGAAATCAATTTGAATCTATCTATCTTCCCGATATAAAAATGAACTGGCATTACATTATGATTTTGAAATTCATGGTTTTCCATGCTTTTCACTCCCAACTACCGAAATTTTAAATTTAACATCAAGAATCTATAAACTTACTCAGACTTTAATCTATTTAAAATCAAAACTCCCTCAGATTGCTCTGGAGCAATATACTCAAACTTGTCTTGTAGATGAAGTAAAACTTACAAATGAAATTGAAGGCGTAAATAGTACTCGACGTGAGATCCAAGATATATTAAATACACAATCGATCACAAAAAAAAATATGCGTCTTTATGGATTAGTTCAAAAATATAATTTACTAAAAAATTCTGAAAAAATTTCAATTCATAATTGTTCTGACATTCGAAATATTTACAATGAATTAGTGAGTGAAGAAATTAAAAATAATGATCCTTTGAATCTTCCAGATGGAATTTTTTTTCGAAGAAAATCTGTTTCCGTTTACAGTCCACATATGAAAGAAATTCACCGTGGAATATCTGGAGAAACCGAAATTATTGCCTGTATGGAAAAAGCTTTATTTATATTGCATAATAAATCCATTCCTCCTTTGATTCGAATCTCCGTCTTTCATTATCTATTTGGATATATCCATCCATTTTATGATGGAAACGGAAGAACAAATCGTTTTATCAGCAGTTATCTTTTATCCAAGGAATTAGAGCCTCTGATTAGCTATCATTTAGCAAAAACAATAAAACAAAATATTTCCAAATATTATAAAAGTTTTGATTATACAAATGATACTGATAATCGTGGTGACCTAACTGGTTTTATTACAAATTTTCTAGAAATTATTCTTGCATCCATTGAAGCATTAATCGATTCTCTGGAAGACAAAATAAAACGTTTGCATTATTTCGAGCAAATATTATTATCTAATTTTAAAGATAAAACGGATTACGGAATTCTTCATTTACTATTACAGAATTCTTTATTTGGTCTGGAACCATTGTCTGCCAGAGAAATGGCTGAAATGCTTGATAAATCTTATGTTACGATTAATAATCGTTTGAAGAAAGATTCCATCAAAACACTATTACGATCTGATATACCTCATAAATATGATTTGGATTTAGATATTTTAAAAACTTTATGATTAGATAACAACAAAACACGAGACTGCTACCTTCTATGGCAATCTCGTGTTTTTATTTTTCAGAAAAAACTATACGCTACTATTTATTTTTTCATTATTTCACTTTGCAAGATCTTACTGCACTGTATGCACCGTAAATTTTAGATTTTCCTACTGTCTTGTATGCACGTACTTTTACAAAATATTTTTTATTTGCTTTTAACTTCTTGATGACTTTCTTATA